>Ga0193752_1000076_pt1 | contig 142074 bp, 108 predicted proteins | sample H1c1metaG_FD_144924 | JGI IMG/M metagenome (GOLD analysis project Ga0193752, IMG submission 144924) | Soil microbial communities from a riparian zone of the East river system, Colorado, United States - H1c1 | ecosystem: Environmental > Terrestrial > Soil > Riparian zone | place: USA: East...
AAAAGCCCTGATATTGCTTGTGATGTCCCGTTTGAGAAAACGTAGCGGCGGGTCCGATAGGAGGCAGGGTGGTTCCATTCGTTGTAATGGGAAACGGATCGCTGAGTACCACGCGGTAATCGAACTTGCCGAGTTGACCCCGTGCGTAAACACTGAGCTTTCGGGAGAATTCGTCCGTCTGGTCGACCGTTGCCTGAGCGAACACGGGAACATCCATCGTCATGATGGTGCTTACGCTGGGTTGGCTGAAACGGGAGAGGCCATTGGCGATGGTAAGGCCCCCACCCAGTTTAAGCCAATCGTTGCTCTTCCAAACTTTGTATTCACCGAGTGCATCGTGAAAGAATGCCATGAGTTTTCTGTTTCCGGCATTCTGGGAAAGAAAATTGAAGTTGTTTTGTCCGAACTGTGTGTAGAAGAATACGTGATCCGTGAGCTGTCCGTAGAACTGAATCCGCGTGCGACGGAGTCCAATGTCGAACGTGTTGGCCGCAGGCTCGCCCATAACCGTGGTGCCGGGGTTGCTATCGTTGTAGCGCAACCAAACCTGGTTCATGAAAGTCCATTTCAGGTAGTGGCTGCCATCTTCGTTAAGCTTAAGCCGCATTTCTTCGATGGGTGCCTTTGGTGCTTGTGTATCTTGTGCGTATAGGGCAGGTGTTGCGAACACCACACCGATGATCATGATAAAAATGTATTTTCTCATTCGAATGTGTCGATTTGATTTTTCTGGGCAGATTCCTCTGCCGGGTTATATACTAACTTGCAATCGGCATAGGCCGGCATTCGTAGCAAAAATAGCGGAACTTTCCTTGGGCGCAGATCTGCACCCTTCAAACTGTTTACCTGTTTTCAGGCAACTATAAAGTCCGGCTATTCGTGCAACGACGTACTAGTTCATGGAAACAAAGTCGTTGAAGCGGACTCCGTTGCAGAATACCGTGCTATAATTTTCTGCCTCTGGTGTTCCTACGATTCCACGCACGGTCAATTGGCCATTCCGTACCTTTTTTCCGACGAAGTGATACTCCATCAGGTAGCTGCACTGCGTTGCAACATGCTGCTCGAGCAGCGCCTGGATTCGCAAGCGCGTGGTGATCACCGTACCATCTTTTGGCAGGAGCGCAGTGTTGAAATGCAGCCCGGCGCGCAGTGTGTGAAGCGTGCTCTGAAAGGTCAGCCGACATTTCATTTCGTCGTCGAGCATTCCCAGAAATACCACCTGCGTGCATCCACATTTATCAATGGCGGTTTGCAGTTGCTCCTTTTCGCACGCATCGTAGCGCAGAAGCATATGGTCGGGAAGGAAGAAGAAGGATACATCATCGGAAATGTCGATGTAGTCGCGCATTGGGAGTCGCCCGCAGGCGATGATCAGTGTCTTCTCGACACCGATCATCGTCATGAAATTGATCAGACTGTTCATGATTAGGCGGGTAATATTTCTGCCTTACCTATGGCGGAAACAAATCCATCGGCGAACTCCAGCGCCTGCGTTATCTCTAGGGCATTCAACGTACCCAACTGCGCGTAGATAATTAACTTGTTGCGTTGGGATTCAACATGCATGACCGGGCCTGATTCCAGGAATAGCAACAGATGATCGCTGAAAAAGCGCCGGACGGCCTCATCATTTTCACCGCGTAGGTAATACTTACCGGAAAATGTCGGATGATTTTTGAAGTCGATGTCTTGCCCCGTCGCCAGGTCAGACAGTTTGCTCCAGAGTTTTTCGGGCTCCAGCGTAAAAGCAGGGATCGCTATGTCGAGGTCCGAAACCTGAACGACCGTCATTACGACATCGTGTTGCGCAACTCCGGCGCCTTGCGATACCGTTATATCTGAGATATCAACCTTGCCGAATTCAGCGTACTTCGACAAGAGGTTTTCTTCATAGGCGATCCGGGATCCCTTTTCTATGGGAAAGCTTTTGAATTTGGCAGTATTGCGGACCTTTTGCGGATAGAAAACGAAGTCGTTCGTGTCGGCATACTTTCTGAGCTCGATCTGTCGCGGGGTGAGTTTGATTTCGACCTTGTTGCGGCTGTTCGGCGAAAACTTGCGCGATGCGAGCGGGTGATTGGAGAAGAATTGGAAATGTTCGAAGCCTGTTACCGTTACCTGTCCGGCGCTGTGCGTATAGTCTTCTTCGAAATGGTGCAGCGTTTCCATAAACGTATGATCTACGATGCGCGCATCGGCAAAGTTCACTACCACTTTGCGCCCAGGCTTCAGGTTGGAAAACATTTTCTTGAAGCCGATGAGATTCGAGAAAATAGCTGCGTCCTTCACTGAAATCTGATATTCACCTTCATTTTCTGACACGTCATATCTCGCCTTGAAGAGACTGCGAAGCGGAGCACCATTCAGGATGTGGAATACAAACTTGGCTGCAATACCGGAGCCTACGCCGATCAAAAGATCGGTCGATACAGTCACGACCACGGTGATGACGAATATTACGAGTTGCTCAGCACCTATCTTATACGTCTTGTAGAACTCATTCGGTGAAGCGAGTCGGTAGCCCACAGCGATGAGCAGCGCCGCCAGTGCGGCATTGGGAATCATTTCGATCACCGGGATGAAAAGCAGCATGGCGATAAAGAGGAATAATCCGTGGAAGAAATTCGCCCAGCGCGTGCGTCCGCCAAAATTCACGTTGGCGGAACTGCGGGCTACTTCGGAGATCATCGGCAAACCGCCGAGTAAACCTGACAGCATATTTCCCGCTCCGAGCGCAGAAAGGTCTTTGTTGTAATTCGAATGGCGCTTGAAAGGATCGAGACCGTCTATCGCCTTTACAGTAAGAAGCGATTCGAGACTGTTAATAAAGAGAAACATCACCACATACTTCCAAAACACACCGGTTCCGATCGCAGCAAAGCTTGCATTGAATCCTATGTTACTCCAGAAGTTGCCAACGCTCACGAGGTCAAAGGCCGGCTCAGTATGTCTGAAATCCATGATCAGGGCCATCGGGATGGTGACCAGGAGAACGATCATGGGAGCAGGAATGACTTTGAATATCTTACCCTTCAGGAAGGGCATACCGAAGATAATCACCAGACTGACGATGCCGACCAAGGCTACCCGCGGATCCGCGTGCATGAATGAATGCGGAATCATGCGGTACAGCTCGATAGGCTCCATGCCCTTTAAGGTAGCCGGGTCGATACCCAGCAATACGTGAATTTGTTTAGAGAAGATAATCAGTCCGATGGCGGCCAGCATGCCATGCACGGCCGACGGTGGAAAAAAATCACTCAGCGATCCAAACTTGAGAAAGCCAAATAAGATCTGGATGGCGGCCATCACAACGATAGCGCCACACGCGAGTTGCACGCCCGTATATCCTTCGATGTTCAGGGCACCGAGTTCGGTCACTGCCCCGGCACAAATAGTGATCAGGCCGGCAGCAGGACCTTTGATGGTTAGTTGTGAACCGGCAAAGATGCTCACGAACATTCCGCCGATCATGGCAGTCAGGACGCCCATCGCGGCGGGAAAGCCGCTGGCCTTTGCTATGCCAAGGCTCAACGGGAGTGCCAATAAGAACACGAGGAAACCGGAGACGGCGTCAATGCGCCAATTTTGTTTTAGTCCAAGGATGCCGTCTTTGGGAATTTCAATTGCTTTCATTTGTCATTTGTTTTCAAGACACGGGGCGGCTGGCGAACGCGGGGTTGTGCCAGGCCGACACTGAATGGTCTTGTTGCGTTTTTTGTCAAACAGCTATCGCTGATTGGTTTGATAGATTCGTGATAGTATTAAGATCCCGGTGAGCGCGTGGGGCGAATTTGAGTCCGTCCAGCTTTTATCAATCAGGGAAATAGCGCCGAAGAAATGGCGCGTAGGAAAGCAAATGTCAAATCAATAGGGTGCAGAACATCCGGAAGAGCGGAGGATGCGTTACGCCGTGTTCTTCGTAAACCTCAGCGTGTTTATTATCGTGGGCCGCGGTAAGGTTAAGGCTATGACTTGAAAGATCAAGCAGCGGCGCCGCATCTGAATCCGATGAGAATTCAGCGTTTTCCTTTTCATCTTTTTCTTTCAGCAACATGGGAATGACGATCGACGTGTGTTGCACGCTGACAGTCGTTTCTTTCGAAACTGCATCTCGTTGTGTCACGATTGGAAGAAATGCCGGGCAAACAAATTGAAAGAGCATCACGAGGAGTGCTATTCGAACAATTTGTTTGGAAATACCGGTCATAGGGTAAGGTAATGCAGGGACAAAGTTGTGAATTATTTTCAACTCTACGATGCTGCCTAACAGGGATTTTCGGGCAATGGCTGATGGTAACGATTGCACGAACATTATTCCTGCCGTGTTTCTCACGGCCAGCCTAGGGGCAGGCTATCATTCCCACTTGAGAGCATGAATATGGAGTATGGTCACTGAGCCGGGTTCAAATTTTCTTAAGAAAGCGCATTAGCTCCTTAATTTCTGTCTTCTTCAAAGCCGGAAAATTGGCAATCCTGAACGTGCTTTCCTTCCATTGTCCGTATCCTTCACCCAACAACAAGCCCTTTGCCTTCGCTTCTGTTTTGATACGTTTCACTAACGCGGGTTCAGCCGATACGGGAATCACGGTAAAGGAATGGACTGTTTCGTTTTGCACAAGGTGTTGAATTGACGTGTTTCCGGACAGGAAGTCCATCCATTGCTCGTATCGGCCACGAATTTTCTGATCGACTTTTTTAATGTGTTTGGAGTCCTTCAGCACGCGCATCAGCAGATAGATACCTAGTACATTCGGTGTATATGACGTCTGAAACTTGTCCATCATTTGTTTCATGAACAAAAGGCTGTTGTAATGTGCAGTTTCATTCACCTCCTGGGCCCGCGCCATGGCACGAGGAGAGCAAATCATAATGCCCAGACCAGCAGGAAGCCCAAAACATTTTTGCACTGACCCATACCAGATATCGGCATTGTCAAATGTTAAGGCAATTCCGCCGATCGACGAGGTGGCATCGACCGCGATGAGCGTTTCCGGATGTGCCTGACGGATTTGTGACAGAATGCTGTCCTGCACCTGCGTTCCATTCGAGGTTTCGTTCTGGGTCAGGCAAAGTAAATCGCCCAGCAAATGATCGGGAACAACCGTTTCAGTCGATTGCTCCACATCGAATGCCCACGACTCTGCACGACGAATGCGCGCCGTATAGTCGTACCACTTTTGTCCGAACGCTCCATTATATATATGCACACTCTTGTCGCGGATAAGTGACTGCGCGATGATCTCCCAGCATTCAGTGGCAGAAGACGTAAAGAAGATCGTGTAATCTTCCGGTATGCCCAGTTTCAGGCGCATCAGTCGAATCGTTTCCTTTGACAGCGACACAAAAGCGTCACTGCGGTGATTCGCGCTCAGAATACCTGCATGGGCTGCATCGCGCACATAGTGAGGTATTTCGTCGTGAATGCGGGAGGGCCCGGGATAGAATGAGATCATAGTGCAAAAGTATAGACGTATCGTTAGGTTGTCGATGTGTATTTTGTCTTAATCGGCTTTCATAACAAGCGTTTCTGTAGCGTTAACGGACCGTCCCCCGATCGCCTTTTCACGTGCACAGAGATGTTAACGGTCGTAATTCAATTTACGTTGTCAATAAGATCGGTGAAAGTATGAAGCCTTCCGCTTCCGGTTACAAAAAAATTGTACATTTGTATAGCCCATGAATCGAAATTACCGCAATACTTCTCTCACCAGCGTGCTGGTTCTAGCGATATTGCTTTGCTCAATCGTTTGTTCTGTAACGAACGTGTTCGGACGGGTAATTCCAGCGCAGGCTGCGCGTGTCATCAAGAAAGAGGCAACCAGTACACAACTTACCACCCAGTTGGCAGAAAAAGTGGAGTCGGAGTCCGACACCAAACATTCCACGCCTCTATTTGTCATACAAACCGTGATTCAGCTGTTCCGGTTTGATTTTGCCGCTCCCGGGTACTCGGGACTTGTTTACGCAACAAGGTTTGGCGGTCATCGAAATATCATTCCTCTCTATCTCATCGAGAGAACTATCCGGATTTGATCGCGCACTGCGATCACCTTCACACCTATTTCTGGTAGTTTACTTTTCATGGTTCTGTAGCCATGAGACTTTTATTCAAATCAATCTTATGAATTCAACAAAATCATCTTTCGACGTGGTGATGAAAAAACCGGGCGAAGTCTTTAATGAACATGATGTACTTCATGCGTTAAAGCACCATTTGCCGGCACAGGCACCGCTGAAAGACTTTATTCATCACAATACTCTCCATTCATTTCAACATCTGAATTTTCATCAGGCTGTCCGCGAAGCTTCAGCGATCTTCGGTTACCGTGTATCTCTGTCGTTGGCGGAATATCGTTCCTTGTATGAGCAGAAACGCATCGACCAAAACATCCTTCGGCGTGTGATAATTGAGCGCAAGGGCGAACGCAACCTGCATGAATGGGAACAAAAAGTTCTGTCTTCGAAACACACCAAACCTTCGCCGCGAATCGGCGCCTTGCGGTCAACCTGGAAACGCCAGTACGCTATCGATATGGACTCGCTCGTCCACCCGCTTTTGTTCAGAATTCTCTGCAGCTACCTGGATCAGGGTATTGCTATCTGGAACTTTCCGGTAAAGGACAAGAGTTTTATTTCGTCGATCCGGGAATTGGAACGCAACAGCGTCACTAGTTTTTTCAGGACGCGGCGCGCAAAGCAACTCTTGATGAAGTCGACCTGCGAGATCAAAGACTTGCTCGATATTCTCATAGGAGATGAATCGCTCTATAAACAATATATTTACGATCAACAGTTTGCGCACCAGGGATGGTCGGGAATGTTTTCCACCATCGAGGATCAGCCTCAGACGTTGCTCGAACAAAAGAAACCATCGATTCACGATCTGATCGTATTTGAGACGTTGCTCGAGATCGACGCGCTCGACTATGCATTTGGAGGCGCCTGGAAACCGCTGGCGAAGGTACTCAAGCATCGTCCGCAACCACTTTTCACTCCGTTAGAGGAGTCTGAACTGGACGCCATAACCGCCATCTGGCAGGAAGCATTTGAATGGAGCTACTATGACCATGTACTTGCGGGCATAGGCTCACAGGTACCTAAGCAAATCACAACGCCACGGTCATTCCAAGCCATGTTTTGCATTGATGACCGGGAGTGCTCGTTCCGTCGCTATCTTGAGGAGCGCGATCCGCAATGCGAGACGTTTGGTACACCGGGATTCTTTGGCGTGGAGTTCTTCTTTCAACCGGAAGACGGAAAGTTTTATACGAAGCTTTGCCCGGCTCCTGTTACGCCAAAGTATCTCATCAAAGAGACAGGTGTAACCACCAAGCGCGAAAAGGAATTACATTTTACCAAGCATTCTCATTCATGGCACGGTGGCTGGCTCATTTCTCAGACGCTCGGATTTTGGTCGGCCTTTAAGTTGTTTATCAACATCTTCCGTCCATCGATGACTCCGGCGACGGCTTCGTCCTTCCGACATATGGATAGGTTTTCCACGCTGTCTATTGAGAACAAGTCTCCTGAAGATCGTGAGAATGGATTACAGATTGGATTTAATATAGAGGAGATGGCTCAGCGTGTAGAGGGGCTGCTGAAGGGAATCGGACTCGTAAAAAATTTCGCTCCTGTTGTTTATGTTATCGGCCATGGATCGAGCAGTGTGAACAATCCACACTATGCCGCCTATGACTGCGGAGCTTGTTCAGGTCGTGCGGGTTCTGTTAACGCGCGCACTATTTGCCACATGGCGAATCATCCTCGTGTTCGCGAAATGCTTCGAAGCCGCGGCATAGATATCCCCGATTCTACTCAATTCGTTGGCGGATTGCACGACACCACGCGCGACGAAATTCAGTTCTTTGATGAGGATTCGCTGTCGCCGGAAAATCGCGGACGTCACAGCAAGAACGAGGCGACCTTTGCCACGGCGTTGGACAATAATGCAAAAGAACGTTCACGCCGTTTTGTTTCAGTGGATTCCCGGCAGGCCCCTGAAAAAATACACGCGAAGATTCTTCGTCGATCGGTGTCACTTTTCGAGCCACGGCCAGAGCTGAATCACGCCACCAACGCCTTGTGTATTGTGGGCCGGCGTTCCATGACACGCGATCTGTTCCTCGATCGTCGTTCGTTCCTCAACTCCTATGACTACAACATCGACCGGGAAGGCAAGTTGCTCTTCAATATCATGAAGCCACTCGGACCAGTGTGCGGAGGCATCAACCTGGAGTATTTCTTTTCACGCGTCGACAACCAGAAGTTGGGTGCGGGCACCAAATTGCCTCACAACGTAATGGGTCTGTTCGGCGTAGCGAACGGCATCGATGGTGATCTTCGACCGGGATTGCCCAGCCAAATGATTGAGGTTCACGATCCCGTGCGTTTGCTCATCATTGTCGAACACTTCCCGGAAATCGTGCTCGAAACGATACAGAAGTCGCCGGATGTTTACGAGTGGTTTATCAACGAATGGGTGCGGCTCGTGGCCGTCGATCCGGAGACCAGAAAGCTCTACCTGTTCGGAGGAGGTACGTTTGAGCCCTATTATCCGCTGGCAGCCGGCGTTCAATCCATTAACGATGTGACACCGCTGATTGAGTCAACGCAGGACAACCTGCCCGTTTATTCACTTTCAAACCGCGCGATATGATACAGGCATTGCAATTTTTCATTCTCGCGCCATTGGCGGGATTTGTCATCAGTCTGTTGCTGGCTCCAAAAAAGGAGAACGCAATTTCGTGGACGGCCTTTGTCACGGTAGGGCTACACTTATTTGTTTCATGGGGATTTCTCGTGTACTGGCTGTTTAACGGCATGCCCGTCCTGAACCTGAAAGAAATCGTTTTGTACCGCGCCGGTGACTATGAGTTTTTAATCGACTTTTATTTCGATAAAATATCGGCGACGTACTTGTTCGTCGGTTCACTACTGACCTTCCTGGTGACTGTCTATAGCCGGTACTACCTGCATCGCGAGAAGGGCTACAAACGGTTCTTCAATACGATCCTGTTCTTTTATGTGGGATATAACCTGGTGATATTTTCGGGCAACCTTGAAACGTTGTTCATTGGGTGGGAGATTCTAGGCATCTCCTCCTTTTTATTGATCGCGTTTTACAGGGAGCGATATCTCCCGGTGAAGAATGCAGTGAAGGTATTCTCCGTGTATCGCATCGGTGATATAGGGCTTATTCTGGCGATGTGGCTCAGTCATCACCTGTGGCACGCAAACATCACCTTCCTAAAACTGAACGACTACAATCTTGTTCACGAACAGTTGCAGTCGCACACCCTGATAGGTGTTTTCATCTCCCTGATGTTGCTCATTTCGGCGGCGGCAAAGTCGGCACAGTTACCGTTCTCGTCCTGGTTGCCGCGCGCCATGGAGGGACCTACACCTTCGAGTGCCATCTTTTACGGTTCCCTTTCGGTTCACCTGGGCATCTTTTTGTTGCTCCGGACATTTCCTTTCTGGGAACACCAGATGTCGGTACGAATCGTGATCGCGCTACTTGGCCTGGCGACGTCTATTGTTGCTACCGGCATAGCGCGCGTTCAGTCCAACGTAAAAAGTCAGATCGCGTATGCTTCAATCGCACAAATTGGCCTTATCTTTATAGAGGTCGCGGCGGGGTTCACGGAACTGGCGATGTTTCACTTCGCTGGTAACGCCTTCCTCCGCACCTACCAGTTACTGGTGTCTCCATCGGTGGTGACGTATCTGATCCGCGAGCAGTTTTATAACTATAAACCGCGTCCGCAAACCCTGGAAGACAATTTCTCGCGGAAGGTCGAGTATTCGTTTTACATGCTTTGTATCAAGGAGTTTAACCTCGATTCATTCATGTACCGATTCTTTTGGAATCCGTTAAAGTGGTTGGGCAAACAAATGGACTTCCTCACCGTGAACAGAGTGTTGATGATCTTTGTGCCGGTCTATCTGATAGGTTTGTACCTGACGTACAACAAGGGAATGTTGCCGGCCGACCTTGAGCGATCACTGCCCGTTGTGTTTTCACTAATCGGATTGGTATTGGTGCTCAAGTCGTTCTCGGAACGACGGCACGCGCGTCTAAGCTGGTTACTGATCATCATGAACCACTTCTGGGTTGCCCTCGCGATCTCCTTTAACGAGCTATTCACTTTCGATCAGGTTCACGTGTACCTAAGTGGCATAGCAATTGCGGGAACGCTTGGATTCGTGTGTTTACGGTGGCTCAAGGCACGAGAGGGAAGCATCGACCTGGATCAATTCCATGGTCATTCGTATAAGCATCCTGGCCTTGCGTTGCTATTTTTGCTTTGTTGTTTGGCCGCGTCGGGATTTCCTATTACGCCAACATTTATAGGAGAAGATCTTATGTTCAGTCACATTCACGAAGACCAGGCTTTCTTTGCATTCACGGTTTCGTTGAGTTTTATTATTGATGGCCTGTCGATCATTCGGATTTACGCACGGGTTTTTCTTGGCCCGCACGTCAAGTCGCAGTATGAGATGGCCTATCGATCATCATAGACATTCAGTTTCGTCGGGGACATGGCGATAATGTGGGTTGTTGCCTGTCCTCGCGAAGCTGATACTATTTGTTGATCTGTTGATTGGTTGATTTGAGACCCGCTTTTCGCGGAACGGACCTGCTTCACAGTTTGAAGCGCTGTGGTTAACTTAATTCTGCCCTGGTGACAGAAGTCACCATCAAACTTTCTCTGTAAAGTACTTTATCGCCATAGCGTAGCCTTCGAGGCCGAAGCCCGTGAGCATACCGGCGCATTTGCTGGTGATGAGGCTCGTATGGCGAAAGGTTTCACGGGCGTGGATGTTGCTGATGTGAACTTCCACGACGGGCGTTTTGATGCCGCCGATCGCGTCGTGTATGGCTACCGATGTGTGCGTGTAGGCTCCGGCGTTGATGACAATCCCATCGAAAGAAAATCCCACTTCATGCAACTTGTTAACGAGCTCGCCCTCTACATTGCTCTGGTAGTAGTGCAGTTCGGCCTGCGGGAAACGCTGCTGCAAGGATCCGAAGAACTGTTCAAAGGACTGATCGCCGTAAATCGACGTTTCGCGCTTTCCGAGTAAATTAAGATTAGGACCGTTGATGATCTGAATTTTCATTTTCAGGCTTGATGATGTACACTTTGTGATAGCAATTTAGCAATTGGCCGCTAATTAACTGCGAGGGAGGCCAGTTCTGCGAAGCGGGCATTAAATCAACCAATCACCAGATCAACCAATAAATTCAATAACTTCGTTTGTGAACTGGGAACTGCACAACAAACACTTTGGTCACTACTTGAAGTTGGAGCGCTCGCTGTCGGCAAATTCGATCGAGGCCTACCTGCACGACGTGCATCTTCTTCATCAATTCATGGCTGAGCGCCACGCGGGTGTGTCGCCGCTTGGCATAACAACGGTCCAGCTGCGTGAATTTCTGGAGCACATCAACGTGCTCGGTATGAGTGCGCATAGCCAGGCGAGGATACTCTCGGGGCTCGAAGCTTTTTACAAGTACCTCATTATCGAAGACCTGCTACAGACCGATCCCACGGCGCTGTTGGAAGGTCCGCGCCTGGGTAGGAAACTTCCAGACACCCTGAGCTATCCGGAGATTGAACAATTGCTCGCAGCCATCAACCTGTCGTCACACGAGGGAGGGAGGAATCGCGCTATTATAGAAGTGTTGTACAGTTCAGGACTCCGGGTAAGTGAGCTAGTAGACCTGAGGTTGGGCAACGTTTACGACGACATCGGTTTTCTAAGGGTTATAGGAAAAGGAAACAAGGAAAGGCTGGTGCCAATCGGTCGCGACGCATTGAGGTTCCTGAAGATTTATAAGGACGGGATTCGTGGTCGGGCGCCACATAAGCCACCGCAAAAAGGTCACGAATCCTACGTTTTTCTAAATCGAAATGGGCGCAAGCTCACCCGGGTGATGATATTCACAATCATTAAAGCGCTTGCTATGGAAATCGGCTTGAAGAAAACCGTTAGCCCCCACACTTTCAGGCATTCGTTCGCTACGCACCTGATAGAAGGTGGCGCTGATTTGCGTGCTGTACAGGAAATGCTCGGGCATGAATCGATCACCACGACCGAGATTTATACGCATTTGGACCGGGACTATCTCCGCCAGGTGGTGCAAGATTTCCATCCGAGGTCGTGATTGACACACCGAGCTTCTAATTGACGGCTGGACCTTCATTAAAGCATCATTGATTTCTTTCGTACCTTGGGCGCATGAACCCACGAATTATTTGCCTGGCGATAGCGGCGTGTGCTCTTTCGGCGTCGGCGCAGACGATAAAAACGCATACCGAAAAGGACGTCGACCTCAGGCACTACGAAACATTCAGGGTCCTAAAGGGAGAGTCCGTTACGCGCGCCGACGAAAAGCGGTCAACCGACAAGGCGCTTTTTGATGCCGTAAGGAATGCAGTACGCGAGGAAATGGAGACCCGTGGTTACAAATTCGTTGACGACTCTACAGCACAGCTGAACGTCAGCTATGTCGCCGGATCATATGATTTCACCGATGCCGGTAACGTGGGGCCGTTGGGCCAGGCGCCTGCTTCCGACGCTTCACAACTAAACCAGTCCCGGTCGTTCAGCAATACTTCGCGCGAAGGAATGCTCGTGCTGGACATCGTGGATGCGGCCACGAAAAAACAAGTATGGAAGGCTGAAACGGATGACATGCGTGTGGATGGCGGGGATCTGAATCGGGCACTAGACGCCGCGATTTACAAGGCATTCAAGAAATTCCCGAGCCGCAACGAGGGAAAGAAGAAGAAAAGGAAGTGACCATGTACAAGTTTCTTCGTCCCCTGCTTTTCAGCGTAGATCCTGAAAGAATACATCATCTTGTATTGGGATCGCTGCGTGTGGCGGGCAGGTTGCCGGGAATGACGCGGCTGATGTCGGCTATATTCCGTTACAAACACAAGCCACTCGAACGCACAGTTTTCGGAATTCGCTTTGCTAATCCAGTAGGACTCGCAGCGGGCCTCGACAAGGATGCACGTGTCATTGACGAGATGGCAGCCTTCGGATTCGGATTCATTGAGATCGGTACCCTTACCCCTAGACCGCAACCGGGCAACAACAAGCCCCGGTTGTTTCGCCTTACGCGAGATCAAGCGCTGATAAATCGGATGGGTTTCAACAACGAAGGTGTGGACGCGGCCGTGACACGCTTGAAGAAACGGAAGTCGCGCGTAATTGTTGGAGGTAACATCGGCAAGAACAAGATCACGTCGAACGAAGACGCGCTGCAGGACTACGTGGCCTGCTTCCAGGCGCTCGATCCATATGTCGACTACTTCGTTATCAACGTAAGTTCTCCCAATACGCCAGGCCTGCGCGAACTGCAGGAGAAGGCGCCACTCGAACGGTTGTTATCTACCATCAAGGCGCTCAGCCTGAAGTCGAGCAAACCAAAACCGGTGCTGCTCAAGATCGCTCCGGACCTCACTTGGGATCAGCTGGACGATGTGGTCGAAATTCTGCTGACGACCAAAACTGACGGTGTGATTGCCACCAATACAACCGTTTCGCGCGCCGATCTGAAGACCGGAGACTCCATTGTTCAGCAAATCGGCAGCGGAGGATTGAGCGGCGCGCCGTTGACCTTGCGATCAACGGAAGTGATTCGCTACCTGCGAACCAAGCTGGGTGAAGCGTATCCGATTGTGGGTGTCGGGGGGATTATGTCGCCCGAAGATGCGCTGGAAAAATTGAAGGCTGGTGCTAACCTCATTCAACTTTATACGGGTTTCATTTACGAAGGTCCCGGCCTGGTGAAGCGAATCAATGAGGCGATTGTTGAACAAGGTTAACCAGTACGTCGCAGCAAAAATAATAGTGTCTTCCTTTGGTTGTCAACCTGCTCCCCGGCAGATAACGTCCTCGCTTGAAGGGATTACTAACGTCGATCATTTTTGCGACGACGTACTAGCCCGGCCGTTAGGTGTTACTTTCTGTTGAAATACAGGGTGGCCTTCAATTCACCTATGAACTCTATGCCAGATTCGTCGTCATAGAACATAGCTTCTTTCTCAATGTAGATCTTCAGACGCGAGCTGTTCAATTCTTTGATCGTATAGCTGCCGGAAATGTCATCTTCTTCGGACAGACCGTCTACGGAAAGAATCAATGTATTGCCATTTTGCGCCCAGGTTCCCTCAGTAATATCGCCATCGTCTTTGAAGATTACCGTTCCATTAGACTTAAATTCAGCCTGGCCCGCGAAGTTTTCGTCGTTATCAACAAAAGGCTCAGGAAAGCCGTCCACCCTGACGGAAGCCTCGACTTTATCACCTTGCCAGCTGCCCAGGAGTGATGCTGGTTTTTCATCGTCGTCGTTACAAGCGGCAATAGTGAACAATGCGCTGACGAACGCCAGCGAATAAATGATTCTGTTACGCATAAAAGCTGTTTTTTGGAGTTTGTGAGTGATTAATACGGCGCTAGTCTGGAAGGGTTACTCGAAAAATTTGTAACCTTTTATTAGTTAACCTAGGTGAACGTTCTTCGACCGCAACGCAGGTAGATGTGGGAATACAGGTTGTGCGTGGGATTTTTAAATCCAGTATTCGGGAGGTTCACAGAGATTTTTTTTGGAGCATATCCAAGTGAGTGCCTTCGAAGGAAAGATGCGGGGCTAGACGGATGCTGCGCTTAGTAGAACTTCAGGGCTTAATGCAGAGGCGTGGAGGAGCGCCGTGATAGATCGATATCTCCTGCTCACAACGCTGCGCGTTGGAACTACTGGCGTTCATTTTGAAGGGGATGCACCTGTACACGGTAACTGAGGCGAGGTTTCGACTGAAATGCCACACGCCCAAATTAATACTTGACCTTAAACCATTATTTTCAAGGCGAGCGAAAGCGATTCCAACGCGTAGCGTTGTGAGCAGAAGAGCTATCGGATCACGGCGCTCCTCCACGCCTCTGCATTAAGCCCTGAAGTTCTACTAAGCGCAGCATCCGTCTAGCCCCGCATCTTTCCTTCGAAGGCACTCCCTTGGATATACTTCAAAAAAAAATCTCTGTGAACCTCCCGAATATTGGATTTAAAAATCCCACGCACAATCTTTTTTACATCTCACATCCCCCCGATTGGCTTCATATAGCTGATGCCAATGATGAACGCGCGATTGTTATTGTTGGTGTTGTCGTTGAGGCGATTCTGAAGGTCGATGATGCCCAACTCATACCGCACATCGAGGGAAAGGCTGGCGTTGTTCAGGATATATTCTAACCGGGCGCCCACATTAGGCCCGAAGTCGAATCGTTTAGCGTCGTTGGATTTAAAATCAAAACTCTCGGAATCGCTGCCTTTTAAGTAGCCTTCCGTTTGATATTTCCCGCTCAACCAGTACGCCGCATAGATGCCCAGGTTGGCGTGCAACTTAAAGTTGCGCAGGCCGGGTATGATGAAGGCATAGTCAGCCATGACGGGTAGTTCAAGATATTGTGCGCGTAGCCTGTCCGTGATGGTATTACAGACTTTGTGGTAATAACCCTTCTGTATGTACTGTAGCTCGGCGCCCAGTCCGAAGTTGGCGGATATCTGTTTGTACCCGATGGCACCAAAAGTGTAGCCAATATTCGTTGCCTCTTTCCAAGGCGTTTTTGTCTTATAATTTGAAAACGTTGGCCCGGCCTTTACACCGAGGTACCAGATCTGCGCGCGGACAGGAGCGGCCGTTGTTATCGCCAGTACGGTGAGCATGATGACCAGGACGCCGATGCCGGTTCCCGGGCGTTTCGTTACCGGGGGCGGGGCGTTCAAGCGGGTTGAAAAGGTTTGCATAGAGGCAGTCATTCGGGAAAATTAAAAGCCTTACAATCTAAAAGGTTCTATTTTTAAAGTTCTATATCCTAAAAAGGCTCTAGAACAAATTCATACTCATCGCGACCCGTTTTATCCTCCTCCAGGTCAGTGATAAGGATCATCTGGCGTGGCGTGAGCCGATCGATCACATAGTTTTCCTGGGGGCTTTGTGCGGGATGAAGGGCCAGCACCGTGTTGTTGTTTACCAATTCCCACTCACCATTATCCTGACGACCGCTCGGGTTGGTTCGGTCGAAGTCAGACGTGAGGGCTGTGGTTGGATTAGGCATGTAAAGAGTTAGCCGGTATTTTGTGATGTCGGTCGAGGTGTCCTTGACGCCGTTCACACGCACTTCGACCAGTCGCCAGCCGCCAGCCAGTGTGCAAAGTTTACTCGGACAATCGGATATGTCATTGCCACAGGATGTGCCCGTGAATACGATGGCCGCCATGGTCAACTTGGCAAGGACGAATTTGAAGGCGTACTTAATCTGCATGTACTAGCTGGTTCATCGGATCTTCATAATTTTCTTTACGTATCGCACGTTCCCGGTTTGAATAATCAGTAGGTACGGGCCGGGCCGGTAGCCGGCAAAAGAAAGCGCGCGCGTATCCGTATTTTTTTCGGTGCGCATAACACGCCCCATGATGTCGGTAATAGTGATATCCAGTGCGTCGTTGGTAGGGGCAAGTTCGAGCGTAAGTTCATCTTCCACCGGATTCGGATAGGCTTTGAGCGCTTCGTCACGCGTTGATTCGAGCGCGGTAACCACGTAAATGGCATCGTCTGAAAAAATTTCACATCCGTATTGAGTCACAGAAACCACGTACAGGCCATACTCAAGTGGATTGACGTCGAACGTCGGACCTGTTGCGCCGTCCACGGCATCCCCATTGGCATACCATTGCAATTCCCCGGAAGCGATCGTTGACAGGGTCGTGCCACTCAAGGTGACTGCGGGTTTAGAAGGGCATAGATCGAATTCGCCATAATATTGCCGTGCTTCATTGCCAAGCTGCGTGAAGTTACCACCAACGAATAGCCTCGACGTTGACGTAGATAACGTGAAGGTGCTGTATCCACCATCACCGTCGTCGCCGATGTCTGGTGTCCAGTCATTCAATGATCCATCTGCCATGAGAAAAGAGGCGAGGCCGGGTCGGAATTCCTTAAACACAGTCGAGAAGTACCCGGCCACGTAGATATTGCTGCCACCGATGGCTACATCGTAGGCTGTTCCGTCTAATTCCGGGTTCCACAGGGTAGCTTTTCCGGTCGTGGCCTCCAGTGCGGCAAGATTATAGGGACGCATAGCGCCACCGATGCCTCCCTGAAACGATCCGGTAACATAGACCGTCGACGGCGTGGCGCGCACGCGGAAGACCTCACCTGAACTGTTGGGATCCCAGGCGAGGATGTTCGCGTTGGCCGTGCTTATAGCGGCCAGGTTGTTGCGTGTAACGCTAAGGTTAAGAAGGTTGAATGCACCCGCCGCATATAGCGTGTTATCGACAATGTCGATGCAATTCACGTATTGATTTATGGTTTTTCCATCGCCCACCAGCGGATTCCAGGAGGTGGCGGCACCGGTGGCGAGATCCACGGCAGCAAGTCCAGGGCGGATGGTAGCCATGGCGTTGATGGCATAAAACCGTCCGCCGGTGAACAACAGGTTGTCTTTTATCTTGATGCTGTTAACGGATGCCGTTCGATCGGTCGTGCTGAGCCCGTAAGCCCGGGGGTCCCAGGCCAGCAGCGTTCCGGTACGGAGATCGAGGGCTGCTAGATTCGTCCGTGCTGTCTTGTTGATGCTGTTGAACTGGCCGCCGAGGTACACGATGTTATCCTTCACGGCAATGGTATTTACCGTACCGCCGATGTCTACCTGAAATGGCCACGGCGTGTTAGTGGCTTCTTCGATGAGCACAAATCCGTTGTGAAAGGTGCCGTTGAGAGCCTTGAAAGATCCTCCGATCCACACGCCGGCGGCGGATGGGACAACGCAACCCACATAGTCTTGCGTTACCGGGTTCCAGTTGCTGAGTGCACCCGTTGCGGCATTCACCGCGGCGACGTTGCTGCGCCCGCCCCCGCTTACGGTGGTAAAGCTTCCGGCTACATACAAGGTAGTGCCATCGAGTGCAAGGTCGTTTACATAGTCAGAGGCGGACAATCCCAGGTTCAGGGTAGTTATCGTGGACGTAGCTAGGGTTATCGACGCCACATGATTCCGGGCAACGCCATTCACAGAGACGAAATATCCGGCGAGATAAAGCGTGCCGCCAGCTATTTCGAGGTCGTATATAGAACCCGAGCTATCAAGATTCAGAACGGGTGTCGTAGCATTGCCCGTCGTGAGATCGATGCGCGCGACTCCGGCACGCGCGAGTCCACCCGCATTGGTAAAGTATCCTCCGATAAACACGCCTGTGCCATCCAGTGCAATTGCCGTTACTTGTGCGTTGATACTCGGCGCCCAGGTTGTCGGCGTTCCGGTAGTGGTATTGACCGCAGCGAGACGCGTTCTCACGACCGCCCCGATCATCGTGAACGAGCCTCCAACAATAACATTGGTGCCCGATAGTTCGATGTCCTCGACGTAGCTGTTCGGATCGGGATTCCAGGCGTTTAGTGCACCCGTTGTAATATTGAAAGATGCCAGATACCTTCTCGTTTGTCCGGCGATCTCGTTGAAATACCCACCCACATACAACGTCGAACCGCTCACTTTCAATACCGCAGGAGAGGAATCAGGATTCGGTTTCCAGGTACGGTCAACCGTCTTGTCGCCTTTGACGTGCACCAGATTTCGCACCTTAACGGTATCTACCGACTCGAAATATCCGCCTATGTACCAGCCCCCGTTGCCATCCGGAACAATGTCGTAAGCCTCGCCGTTTACTTTAGGCATTCCTTCGTCGATCGACTTTCCGGTAGCCATATCGGTATAGGCGGCTCCTCCAGAGTACCCTCCGATGGATGTAAATGACCCCGATATCATGGTATAGCCATTGGCGTGTTCTACCCGTGCTACACTATTGTCTGGAACCCACGCATCGGTCCGGTGCGTTTCAGACTGCGCCGTAAGCCGGTAGGCGAATGAGATGAATAATAAAAGGATAACAGCGGACTTGCCGTGCCGAGTAAAATCGCTCATGCAGGAAAAAGTTAAAATCCGATTTGAAAGTATATAAAATCATTCCGATCACCTAAACTTTTTTCAGGGAACACACGGATCATTCATTCCCGTCGTTGATCACGGATGGGCATCGCGATCATAAAACCAATTCAATTTGTACGGCTATCGACTTCGGCATCGTGACACCTGCCGACGTTCTCATAACGAGACATGCCGGTACGCCATCGTAAAAATACTGGTACACGCATGCCGAGGATAATCCATCGGTTCACTTTGGTTTAGCCAGGGGCTGTACGTCTATTTTTGCTACGGCGTACTAATGACTGTCGGGGTTGCTTATACGGCCGGAAAGAGCAGTTCGGTCCACGGAGGGGTCGATGACGATTGCCGTAGCAGCAGTTATCTCTCTCTCGCGATAAATCAAACCAACTTTTTAATTAGTTTTGCGGGATTAAGGAGAATGGCACAGAATACTTATAAGTCAAATACATTCAAGAAGCCAGAGAAGGAGAAGAAGAGCAGGGGATCATCCAAAGTAAAGTCCAAATTTGGATTCGGATTTTTGAAGGACCCACGGCTGAGACTTGTTTCCGGTTTTTTCTTCCTCCTTTTATCGGTCTATCTCATGCTGTCGTTTCTGTCTTACCTGTTTACGGGGCAGGCCGACCAGAGCGTGATTGAAGCGCGCGACCTGAGCATGATTGATTCCGGGAAGGAAGCCCAGAACTGGTTGGGGTACTACGGCGCGATGACGTCGCACTACTTCATTTTCCGTTGGTTCGGTGTAGCGGCCTTCTTTATTCCCCCGCTCGCGTTTCTTATTGGATTCAAGATCGTTTTCAATCGCGAACCGATCCGTATCTTTTCATTTACGATTCTTACGCTGTTTTCAGGATTGTGGCTAAGCCTGTTGCTGGGCTATATGACCATGATTAATGATGGCATCAGCGAGTGGAGTTTTCTAGGCGGCGGCCTGGGATATCACCTGGCTGTGCTCAGTGATGGGTTGTTCGGATGGGGTACGTTCCTCATACTGATCATGTCGCTGTTCATATTTATTATTTTCTTCTTTAACGTAACGAGTATTCCCCTGTTTGTGAGGGATCCCAAACCGATGGGCAATGATGCCATTCTCGATACGCCTAACGATGGCGATGATTCTTTGTTTACGACTTACATCGACGATAAGGACAACTGGCCATCCGATGAAGTATTGACTAACGAGTCGGTCGTTGCCAAGACATCGGTTCAGCCAGTCGATGTACCGCCATTAGTAGTGCCACCAGCAAGCGAAATAAATCTGGATGTGCGGAAGACGCCGGACCGGCCCGAGTTGCGCATTGAACCCAGAAAAGAAAAAGCAAAGGAAAAGACAGAGCCATTGTTTGTGGTGGAGGAGACGGTAGAGACCGATAGACTGGCCGAACAATTGGTTCAGGAGCAGGGCCTTTACGATCCCACGCTGGAACTCGCCGGTTTCAAATTTCCGCCTTTGGAGTTGCTGAACGAATATGATACGGGTAAGGCAGGCGTTACGCAGGATGAGCTTAATCAGAATAAAGACCGGATTGTTGCCACGCTCGTCAATTTCAAAATTGGCATTCAAAGTATCAAGGCGACCATCGGGCCAACGGTGACGTTATACGAAATCGTACCGGATGCCGGTATCAAGATTTCGCGTATCAAGAACCTCGAAGATGATATCGCTCTTAGCCTTTCGGCATTGGGAATTCGTATTATCGCACCTATTCCCGGTAAGGGTACAATCGGTATTGAAGTGCCGAACAAGAACCGCGAGATGGTGAGCATTCGCTCCGTGTTCGGTTCGCCGGGATTTGCGAAGACAGACAAGGAACTGCCCGTAGCGCTGGGTAAGACGATATCGAACGAGGTGCTGGTGATCGACTTGGCAAAGATGCCTCACTTGCTGGTGGCAGGGGCTACCGGTCAGGGTAAGTCTGTGGGGTTAAATGTTATTCTCACTTCGCTCATTTATAAGCGGCATCCTTCGCAGCTGAAGTTCGTGCTGGTTGACCCGAAAAAAGTTGAGATGTCGCTGTACAGCAAGCTGGAGCGCCATTACCTGGCGAAGCTGCCAAACAGTGAAGAGGCCATCATCACCGACACGCGCAAGGTGGTTCACACGTTGAACTCGCTCTGCATTGAAATGGAGAATCGCTATGAGATTCTCAAGGATGCAGGGGCGCGCAATCTGAAAGAATACAATACGAAGTTTGTTTCGCGCAAACTGAATCCTAAGGAAGGCCATCGCTTCCTGCCTTACATTGTCCTGGTGATCGACGAACTCGCCGACCTGATGATGACGGCGGGTAAGGAAGTGGAAACGCCGATCGCGCGTCTGGCTCAGCTTGCGCGCGCTATTGGCATTCACCTGGTGGTGGCCACACAGCGTCCCTCGGTTAACGTCATTACGGGTGTGATCAAGGCCAACTTTCCTGCGCGTCTCAGCTTCCGTGTAACATCAAAGGTCGATTCACGGACCATTCTCGATTCCGGTGGTGCGGATCAGTTGGTGGGGCAGGGCGACATGCTTCTCTCGTCCGGGTCGGATGTGATCCGCCTGCAATGTCCCTTCGTGGATACGCCAGAAATCGAAAAAGTTTGCGAATTTATAGGTTCCCAGCGTGGGTACGACTCCGCCTACCTGCTTCCAGAGTTCGAGGGTGATGAAGAAACAGGCCCGTCCAGCGTGGATCTTTCCGAGCGTGACGTGCTGTTCGAGGAAGCTGCAAAACTGATCGTAATGCATCAGCAGGGCAGCACCTCCCTGATACAGCGAAAGCTTAAACTGGGCTACAACCGCGCTGGTCGACTCATCGACCAGTTGGAGGCAGCCGGAATCGTTGGCGCCTTCGAGGGCAGCAAGGCCCGTGAAGTTTTGATCAAAGACGAATATAGTTTGGAACAATTATTGACTTCGTTGAAGGAAAAACACAGCCAGGCATAAATTTGCATCACCATTTAGCACAGTTTACGATAATGAAAAACCTGATCTTCGCCTGCGCCGCCCTTATGTTCACGATTGCGGCGTCGGCTCAATACGATCCCAAAGCCCTGGAAATCCTGGACGCGATGAGCAAGAAGTACAAGTCCGTTCCGGCGTTTGAGGCCAATATTTCCTGCAACCTGACCAACGATGTTGACAAGATCAACGAGGAGTTCAAAGGGAAGATTACGGTTAAAGGCGACAAATTCAGGATGGTGCTGCCTGAGCAGGAGGTAATTAACAATGGGGCTACCATATGGACGTACCTCCCCGAAGCGAAAGAGGTTAACATCGACAACTACGATCCAAGTTCCGAAGACGTCAATCCCTCGAAAATACACGAAGTGTACAAGAAGAATTTCAAGTACCTGTATCTGCAGGACCGCGTGGAGAGCGGCGTAATGTGTGAGGAGATCGACCTGGTTCCTGAAAAGAAAGAAACACAATACTTCAAGATCAAGATGCTGATCAACAAGAAGGAGAAAACGATTCAAAGCTTCACACTTTTCGACAAGGGAGGCAATCGCTACAAATACACCATCTCCAAGTTTACGCCGAATGCGAAGATTGAAGATGCAGTTTTCACGTTCGATCCCAAGAAATATCCCGGTGTAGAAGTGATTGACCTGCGTTAGGGATTCTGTCGACTCGACTTCCGGACTACGCTCACATGACACGCGCGCAACTCTTTGAACAGATCAGGCGGAAGGGAAGCTACCTTTGCGTAGGACTGGACACCGACATTCACAAGATTCCCAAGCACCTGCTTTCGGCCGAGGATCCGTTGTTTGAATTCAACCGGCAGATCATAGACGCCACGCATGAGTTCTGTATTGCCTATAAACCGAATCTTGCCTTTTATGAAGCGATGGGCCCTAAAGGATGGGAGTCGCTGCAAAAGACGGTGGAATATATACCGAACGGTATATTTTCTATCGCTGATGCCAAACGCGGCGACATTGGCAATACGGCATCGCTGTACGCCCAGACTTTTTTCGATTATTTAAACTTTGATGCAATCACTGTCGCTCCGTATATGGGAGCCGACTCGGTCACTCCTTTTCTATACAAAGGCAAGTGGGCGATCTTGCTTGCGCACACGTCGAACGCAGGCAGCGCCGATTTCCAGCTGTTTGAAGCGGGGAATGGCCGAAAGCTTTATGAGGAGGTGATCGTGCGCTCGCAGGAGTGGGCCACGCCCGATCAGCTGATGTACGTGATTGGCGCGACCCGCGCCGATCGCATGCACGAAATCAGGGCATTGGCACCGGAACACTTTTTTCTGGTGCCTGGTGTCGGTGCGCAGGGTGGAGATCTCGCTCAGGTATCCAGGGCGGGCATGAACAAGCAATGCGGCCTTATTGTCAACTCGTCGCGCGCCATCATTTATGCATCGGGCGACAAAGACTTTGCCTCGAAGGCAGCCATTGAGGCGCGCAAGGTGCGTGACGAAATGGAATCCCTGCTGGCCGCCTACACCTGAAATGCCGATCCTCTTGTCATGGGCGGGATGGGTCGATCAACAACATTCCTGACAATCGTACAGGGCGGAGATCAAAATTCGTTTTCAACGCTTAACATCGCGTGACCATCGAGCGCCACTGTGCTGCAGGTGAAATCCCGTTGTTGTGACCGAAGCCTTCCTCCATTACATCTGGCAGTTCCAGTATTTTGATAAATCGTCTCTCCTGACCACCTCCGGGGAGCCGCTATCGGTGTTTAGTGCCGGGTGTCGAAACCCGCATTCAGGACCAGATTTTTCTCAGGCGCGGGTAAAGCTGGGAGATATCGAATGGGTGGGGAGTGTAGAGATTCATATTTTCTCTTCCGGATGGATCCATCATCACCACAATACCGATCCTGCGTATGACAACGTCGTGCTGCACGTAGTCTGGAAGGATGACCTCGTGGTGACACGTACAGATGGATCGACGATTCCCACACTGGAGCTTGGCGTCAGGGTCAACGATTCCCTCGTGCTGCAGTACGGAAGGCTGATGCGCAATCCCGATGTCGTGCCTTGTTCCGGGCTGTTACCTTCCGTCAGGGAAATCGTCAAGTTCGCGATGATCGATCGTGTGATGGCAGAGCGACTCGAGGCAAAATCCACGGCCGTGCTTCGGCGTTTGACGCGCAATAACAACGATTGGGAAGAAACGGCGTACCAGACGATCATGAAGAACTTTGGGTTTATGGTAAACGGAGAACCTTTCCTTCAACTCGCGCAGGCACTTCCTTTCCGGATACTGATGCGTCATGCCGATAAAGACTTTCAGATAGAGGCGTTGTTGTTCGGGCAAGCCGGTTTCCTGCAAGAGGATGTGCCGGGTGATGCGTACTATCTCACCTTGCGACGTGAATACAAGTTGCTGGCCAGAAAGTATCAGTTACACGAACGACGGATCAATCGTGCACAGTGGCGTTTTCTTCGACTTCGGCCGGCGAATTTTCCCACGCTTCGGCTGGCACAGTCTGCCGCATTGCTGCATCAACGACGAAACTTCTTCTCTCATCTTACCGATTGTCGTTCGGCGCAGGAGCTTCGCGAGTTTTTCAATGTCGTCCAATCTTCCTATTGGTTGAAGCATTATCACTTTTTTAAGACACAGGCGAATGAGGTAAGCCACTTAGGTGACGCCAGTGTGGACAACATGATTATCAATTCGGCCGTCCCTATTCTCGTAGCCTACGGAAAATCCAGGGGTGACGACTTACATATAGAACGGGCCATCACTATCTTGCAGGCACTTCATCCTGAATCCAACATGATCACACGTCATTGGAAAGAACTCGGGTTAACTGTCAAGAGTGCTTTCGATTCACAGGCACTTGTGCAATTGAACAACGGGTATTGCCTTCGTCGCAGGTGCCTGGATTGTAAGATCGGTGCGTCGATCGTTAATCCCTCCATGAAGTGACTTTCTTTTTCGCCTTCATAAACTTGTTTGTCATTGCCTGGCTGGCCTACCAGGTTTGGCGCAGGCAATCATCGCCGGAGAAAGCGGTTTTCTGGCCCGCATGGTTGTTCAAATTAACGGCCGGTGTATGCCTTGGGTGGGTTTACATCTACTATTACGACGGGGTAGGTGATACGATTTTGTATTTCAATGACTCGCGTGTGCTATCGGCATTCGCGCGAAAACATCCCACCGAATACCTGGCCTTCCTGTGGGATAGCCATCCGGAGCTGGATTTTATCAGCGACGCCAGCCAACCACGCACACTTTACCTGTTGAAACTAGCCAGTGTATGCAATCTTCTGACGCACGATAACTATTGGATCACTTCAGCCTATTTTTCATTTGTGTCCTTTCTGGCGGCATGGTTCCTGGTCGCTCAAATCCGGCATACTATTCCATCGGCGTATTGGCCAGCCGTTGTGGGCTTCCTGTTTTTCCCCACGGCTGTTTTCTGGAGTTCAGGATTGATCAAGGAGTCACTCGCAATGGCAGGCATCTACCTCCTGGGAGGCTGCTATCTACGGCTGTGGTTCGCTTTGCCTTTGCGCGTGTGGGAGATCATTCTGGTTCCTGTTGCCGCCTGGGTCGTGTGGAGTCTGAAGTATTATTTCCTGGGGGTGCTGGTGCCCATCGGGCTGGCCTCGCTGGCCGTGCATAAATTATACGTCATGGGAATGCGCGTGCGCAATTTGCCGATGAAAATGCTGATTTGGATTGTAGTGATGCTGGTACCGCTCACGTTGGTTTCGTGGCTGCATCCCAACTTTCAGCCCGAACGGCTACTGTCGGTAATCGTGGACAATTATCGCGTCTTTCACGCCGTATCCAGTCCCGAAGATGTGATCTTTTATCATGACCTGCGCCCCGAGTGGGCATCGCTGCTATGGAATGCCCCTAAGGCCGCTTTCGCGGGATTGTTCCGGCCGATGTTTTGGGAGGCGTCGACGGGCATGCAATGGTTGGTGTCCGCCGAGAATGCAGCCCTGCTGTTACTGACCATTGCCGCGCTATGGAATTTTCGCGGATTGAGCCGATCGCCCTATCGGTTATTGATCGTGACGGTGCTTATTTATGCGGTGGTGCTCGCTACCTTCCTGGCGCTATCCACCCCGAACTTTGGCACCCTGTCGCGCTACAGGGTAGGGTTTTTGTCGGCCCTCGTCACGGTGTTATTGTCCGGCAATCCGTTTGTTGACAGCCTGTTGCGGTTCGTGCAAAGATATCTCGGCAGCCTTGCCAGATAGCACCATGAAATTCTACCTTTGCCGCACATTTGTTAATGCTGCATGGAGAATCCAGTAATCATATTCGGAGCTAGCTATCTGGGCCGGCAGGCCAAAGACATCCTCGAAAACAACGGAAACGTCATTTATTGTTTCCTGGACGACAACAAAAAACTGCACAATACCATCATAGACGAGATCACGGTAATGGGCAGCACTGACGACGACGACTATTTGAAATTGATTGGAAAGAAATGTGACGCCGTGGTAGCCATCGATGACAACAAGGTTCGTAAAAGCGTAGTGACTATATTACAGGAAGAGCGGCATGCTCAGCCGGTTAATGTGATTTCGAAGCTGGCTTTTGTAGCCGGATCTGCCGTAATCGGTCATGGTAATATCCTGGACCATCAGGTGACCATTGGCGCGGGTGCCACTGTTGGCAATCACACGATTCTACAAGCGGGATGCATCGTGGGTCCCGAAGTTAAGATTGGAGACTTTGTACAAATTGGCGCGGGCAGTATCGTAAACGCAGGATGTGAAATAGCCAACGAGGCATTCATAGGAACGGGCGTAACCGTTGTGGGTGGTGTGAGCATTGGCAAGGGTGCCAGAATCGGCGCCGGCTCGGTGGTGATTGCATCTGTAAAGGCCGGGGATACAGTATTCGGAAACCCCGCACAAAGCGTTAAATCCTGAGCGTACCTATGGCGAAGCTCTCAGAGACGGACCTCATCCTCAATCCGGACGGCAGTGTATACCATCTCAATCTACTGCCGAAACACATCAGCGATACGATCATCACCGTAGGCGACCCGGCACGCGTTTATCGCGTGAGCCAATACTTCGATGACATTGAGTTTGAGATGAACAAGCGCGAGTTCATCACACACGTAGGCAAATACAAGGGCCGGCGCATTACCGTGATCAGCACGGGCATGGGCACCGATAACATCGAGATCTTTTTTACGGAACTGGATGCCTTGATCAACATCGACCTGAAGACGCGCGAAGTACGCAACAAGAAGCGCAAACTCAAGATCGTGCGCATCGGCACGTCGGCATCGCTGCAGGAGGATATTCCACTGGACTCGCACCTGGTAACAGAATACGCGGTGGGCTTTGACAGCCTGATGAACTATTATGACCTGCCTATGGACCCGCTCGAACAAAGCGTTGGAAAGGACATTCAAAAGAAAACCGGTATAACCACTACCCCCTACGTTGTGCGCGGTTCATCACTCCTACAGGAGCAATACGCGGCCGACATGGTGGCAGGAAACACGATCACAGCACCAGGCTTTTATGCGCCACAGGGACGAGAGATACGGCTTCCGTTGAGGTATCCTTCGCTCGCGACAGATCTTACGAAATACTACCACAAGGCAAGTGACTTCAGGATCACCAATTTCGAAATGGAAACGGCGGGCTATTACGCGATGGCCAGGCTCCTTGGCCACGAGGTGGTCAGCGTAAATGCCATCATCGCCAATCGACCCAAAAAGCAGTTCTCCAAAGACCCGAACAAGGTCGTTGATGGGTTGATCAAAAAAATATTAAGTAGAATCTAAGTTCGCTTTCTTCCCGACGGCCCGTTAAACGTGCATCAACCCGCCACTCAAGGCGGGCAAAACAAAACACGAAGTCCCGAAAGACTCGTTAAAGACACCGACGTTCACATCCGACGTTTCAGCAGTAATGTCTCTTCATGCGCAGGTCATACTTTGATGGAGCTATCCATACGCATAATGTGTTTGGCAGCATTGTAGGGCTCATTGTTGTAGAATCCCGAAAGAATGCGATGCGCAATCTGTTCGATGATCAACTCATCATCTGATTTACCCTGTTTGCCCTGCCAGAAGATGCGACCGGGATGCCTCTTCATGTCTTCAATGTAGCCTTTTGCACGACTGTACTGCTCGTCTGTGAACGTAATGGTGAAGCAGGTTTTTACTCTCTGTGTATCCATAAATTAAATCTTGTATTCAGATCCAGATCACGTTGGTGGGTGGCCAGGAGGGTCAAATCCATTTCTGTGCCACAAAAACCGCAATAATTATAGCCAAAACGGGCGCAACTTCGCAACCGTTTGCCCGCAATCGGTCATTTGTGTTCGCCCGTGCGACAAAATGTGTTCCCACGCAGAAAAAGGGTCTGAGGGCTCCAAAAAACGCCCTTTTGATTTGCTGAATTAGTTCTGTAAAAGTGCTTTTTGTTTGAATTTTTTCTCACGATTTTCACTACCCCGGCACATAAAATGTTATCAGGAAAGCGATGAGAAACAATGCAATATTCACCTTATCAAACGGCATTCGGGTCGTGTATCAGCACGTGCCCTCCACCAACATTGTGCACTGCGGCCTGTTTCTGGGCATCGGGAGTCGGGATGAAACGACGGTTAATCAGGGCATCGCGCATTTTTGGGAACACATGGCCTTTAAGGGCACAAGAAAGCGCACCTCACTCGATATAATTAAAAGCCTTGATTCAATTGGTGGCGAGTTGAATGCGTTCACTGATAAGGAGAAGATCGTTTTCTACGCTTCGGCGCGAGACCGGTATTTTGAACGCGCCGTTGATGTCCTCACCGACATCACGTTTCAATCAACGTTTCCTGTAAAGGAACTTGAAAAGGAACGCGGGGTTATACTCGAAGAGATGGCGATGTATGATGACAGTCCTGATGATTCAATCCAGGATGAACTCGAGGCCGTGATATTCAGCAACCATCCCATGGGTATGAATATCCTGGGCAACGAGACCACTGTACGCACATTCAGGAAACGGGATTTCGTATCCTTCTTTTCCGCGCATGCCGATAACCGAAAGATCGTGTTCAGCGTAGTAGGAAATATTTCGCTCGAAGCAGTAGAGCGCATGGCAATAAAATACCTGGAGTCCAAGCCTGTGCTTCGCTCGCACGCACGCAGGAAAAAATTCAGTGCGTACGAACAGCAAGAAAAGATTCTGCAGCGCGGAGCCAAGCAATCCCGCTGTGCCATCGGCCGTGATGCGTATCCGATGGAGCACGCGAGTCGCGTGCCGTTCTATCTGCTTAACAATATCTTCGGCGGACCCGGAATGAATTCACGACTCAACCTGTCCGTCCGAGAGAAACACGGCCTCGTATATTCGATCGATTCACATTATCATGCCTACAGCGATACCGGCATGTTCGCGATCTACTTTGGAACCGAGCCCAGCCAGGTGAAAAAGTGCATGAAGCTGATTCGCCGTGAGATGGACAAGCTGTGCACCAAACGGCTCAGCCCTACAGAACTGGCTTCAGCCAAAGATCAAATCAAAGGACAACTCGCGTTATCGGAAGAGAACAACCTCGGCATCATGTTGATGATGGGTCGCGCAATGCTCGAACAGGATCGTGTACCGGCTTTGGAAGAGCTTTTTGACAAGATCGATCAAGTTACGGCGAAGAGTATGCAGAAGGCTGCGAACGAGATGTTTGACGAGGACAAGCTTAGCTACCTGTATATGGAGCCAATGGCGAAATAATTTAGAATTGACAATTTAAAATTGACAATTATGGAGGCCCCGTCGGGCCTTTTTTTCTTGTGCGCCATTAAGAGAATTGATCTCAAAATGGCGTGCTTTCTTTGGTGCATCAGCTTAGATGGAGCCGCTTATTAACATCGGATTTCGCAGCAAGCCAAAGGGCCGACAGGCCCTCCAAATTGTCAATTGTCAATTGTTAATTGTTATTTGGATCTCAAACTCGACCAATGGAAATAATTAATCCCGCAGTGCAGCGTTATGCTGAGGATCATACAACGGCCGAAAGTCCGTTGCTTGCCAGGGTCAGCCGGGATACACACGCGAAGGTGTTGCAACCTAACATGTTGTCGGGTCACCTGCAGGGCAGATTGCTTTCGATGATCAGTCATATGGTTCGACCGACGGTCGTGCTCGAGATTGGCACGTTCACGGGTTATTCGGCACTCTGCCTTGCGGAAGGATTGGCGCCGGAAGGAAAACTGATCACCCTCGATGCAAATGAGGAGTTGGAATCGCGTGTGCGCGGGTATTTCGATGAGGCAGGATTGACGACGCGCATTGACTATAGGATCGGAAAAGCAGCTTTGGTGATACCAACAATTGATGAAACCTTTGATCTTGTCTTCATCGATGCGGATAAGGCCAGCTACGGAAAGTACTTCGATCTTGTGATTGACAAGCTTCGGGCCGGTGGAATCATTTTGGTAGACAATGTGCTTCGAAAAGGCAAAGTGGTAGCAGAACAAAAAGAAAGAGATGGAATGGTGATGGACGCGTTCAACAAGAAAATCAAGTCGGATCCTCGTGTTGAGGAGGTACTTCTTCCTGTCAGAGATGGGATTTTAATCATAAGAAAATTATCTTTGCAGAACTTTTAGCTTATGAGACTGACTCTGGCGCTATTTTTTGTTGCCTTTTCGGCAGCGGCGCAACCTCCGGAAGTGCCGCACAAGATGGACTTTGCTGGCATGACGCTCACGATTCGTGACGACGCGCGACGCGAAATTCAAAAGGATGTGAATGCGCTTACGCAATCGCCGCGCCATCATATGATTAAGGTGGAGCGCGCCCGAACCTACTTTCCCCTTATAGAAAAGGTTTTCGCGGAGGAGCAGGTGCCTGACGACTTCAAATACCTGGTATTGCAGGAGAGTGCGCTGATTGCCGACGCGGTGTCTGTTTCGAACGCAGTGGGTTTCTGGCAATTCAAGGATTTTACAGCCATGGAAATGGGATTGCGCGTTGATAAAGAGATCGACGAGCGACTGAATATCGTATCGTCTACCCGCGCGGCAGGACGTTACATCAAAAAGAACAACACCTTCTTCAACAACTGGGTCTACGCATTGCAAGCTTATCAAATGGGTGCTGGTGGCGTGATGCGCAGTGTCAGCAAAGACGAAAACGGAAAAAAAAGCATGGAGATTACTTCGAATACCTATTGGTATGTAAAGAAGTTTCTCGCGCATAAAATTGCATTCGAATCAAGCGTGGGAAGTCCGGGGCAAATTAAAGTTGTCCCATACGTAAACAGCAGCGACAAGCAACTGAAGGATCTCGCGCGCGAAGTATCGGTTGACGAACTGGAGTTGATGAATTACAACAAATGGGCGAAGCGGGGGACGATACCTGGTGATCGTGCCTATACGGTAATCATTCCGATGAAGGGGGAAGGCATCGTGGCGGATTTTGCGATTCAACCAGTTTCGACCGCCGTCGCGGCAACTGCTTCAGCTGCCAGGCCGGTTACGACATCAGCATTGAAGGGCCGCACGAAAGTAAATGGCATATCGGCAATTCGCCCTGAGCCGAACGAGACGCCTGCAGCGCTCGCGTCACGAGCCGGCGTGAACGTATCTGATTTCGCTAAGTGGAATGATATTTCATCGAGTGATCGCCTTCAGACCGACACGTACTATCTGTTGGGTAAGAAGCGCGTGCGCGCGACAACAAGTTACCACACTTCCGAGACCGGGGAAGACCTTTGGAAAATCAGTCAGCGCTACGGCGTTCAACTCAAGAAACTGAAGCGGTACAACCGGATGTCCGGTAACGAATCACTCAAACCCGGGACCACCGTTTGGCTTTCATCGATGAAACCGAAAAACGCTCCCAACACTGCCCATCCTTCCGCAGTAACGACGGGCCCGATCGCACAGGTTGAAGATAACAACAGCTTTTCCTGGGCAGTAGATCCTTCGGCGTCGACGGAGGTGATGGTGGATGAACCATCGCGCGTAACGCAGGAGTCGAACGTGACGCAGGAGAGAGCACCGGGCACCGAGCAATCTTCTAAGATTTCTGAGAACACGCCAGCGTCTTCAGGCGCGGAAGAGGTGGTCATGGTTACCGCGAGTCCGGAATCGCCCTACGGTGAATTGGAGAATACGGCGACTCCCAGCACGGCCACTGGCGATAAGGTTGCCGAAACAACGGCAGATCCAACATCGACAATAGGCGTTGGCACAACTAACTCGGGCGGAGCACCTCTGATACCGCCAACTGCAGAGGGAAATTCAGTTGTCGTTACAACTTTCACCCCCCCGGATTCAGTGGGTGATGCTAAAACTGCGGCCGTTTCTTTGGCGAAAGGCAAGGAAACGCACACGGTGAAAACGGGCGAGACGCTTTACGGCATTGCACGGGATTACGGTGTTGGTGTGATGGAGCTGGTCGATTGGAACGGACTTAACCTGCAGGAGGGGATCAGACCAGGACAGGTGTTGAAACTTGGTTTCCAAGAGCAGCAGTCCGTTGCATCGGTGGCACCTACCGCCAGTGAACACACCCTTGAGCATGTTGTACGGTCGACAGACACCCTTTACAGCGTTGCCAGAAAGTACAATGTCACCATCAAAGAGCTCATGGACTGGAATAATAAGAAAGATTTCAGCCTGGCTATCGGGGAGAAGTTGATCGTTAAGGGTCGATAAAGACCAGAAATCTGCTTTTTAATTAAAATTATTGCATCACAAGGGTGATTTTTGATTTTTGCATGCAGGATTTTGCCGCAAAAGAATATTTTTGTGGCTTAGTGTGCGCGGTTACAAGCGTACTTTCATCACTTATTAATGCAAACTGATACAAAAGCAATAGACCTCGTCATGCTTGTGGATGATAATGACACTGATAATTTTATCAGTAAACGGATCATCGAAATCACAAAATTTGCGAAACGGGTAGAAGTTAAGGGTTCGGGCAAGGCGGCGTTGGATTATCTTCGGGAGAACCAGAACGATGCTGAAAATTTACCCAGTCTAATTTTCCTGGATATCAACATGCCCATTGTGGATGGGTTTGTGTTTCTCTATGAATTTGAGAAGTTCAATGAGATTGTGCGCAATAAATGCAAAGTCATCATTCTCTCGAGCTCCGATAACAAGCGCGACATCGACAAGATCGTTAACAACAATCACGTTATCAAGTTTATCACTAAGCCGTTGACCGAGGTGGCTTTGGATGAGATCAAGCTGAACAATATTTAGCTTTCATTGTTAGGTTTTTTGACCGTATTTTCGGTCGGACTTATTGTTGTCGAAAAAAACCTAGCAGTATGAAAAAGATCCTCAAACTCTTAATTATTGCCTTGATTGCCCTGCCCACGATGGCGGCGGCGCAGGTTGTTAAACCCGATACCCTATCGCACTGGAAGAAGAAACTGTTGTTCAACGTGAACGTCAATCAGGCTGCCTTTTCTTCTAACTGGACGGGTGGTGGTACCAATTCTCTTGGATTGAACGCGCGGTTCAATTACCAGTTGAACTATGCCAAAGGAAAGCATTCGTGGGACAACCAGATTGACCTGTTGTATGGCTTCGTGAACAACTCGGGACAGGGTTACCGCAAAACGCTCGATCGCATCTTCGTGGACACCAAGTATGGCCATAAAATTTCCGAGCATTGGTCATTATTTACGTCGCTGAACTTTTTGTCGCAGTTTGCACCCGGCTACCGATACGACAAGGATGCCAACGGCGTGGAACAGGCGGTTCTCATCTCTGATTTCCTGGCACCGGCTTACATAACTTCAGCGTGGGGTCTTGAATACAAGCCGGTTGATTTCTTCAGTTTGCGCCTTGCTCCTTTTGCGCCCAGGCTTACCGTTGTGCAAGACGGCGAACGCTTCATACCCTCGGTTGATCCGGAAAAACCTTATGGCGTAACACCGCCTGATGAAACACGGTGGGAATGGCTCGCCTTCCAGTTGCAGGCCGACTTCAACAAAGACATCGCAGAGAACGTTAACCTCAAATGGCGGTACCTGATGTACGCTAACTATGAGACGCTGGAGTTGAAAAAGATCGACCACCGGCTGGAGTTGATGCTCAATGCCAAAGTGAATCGATTCATTACCGTTGGCCTGGGAGGAATTCTCCTCTATGACTACGACCAGGATTCCGGTGCACAGATCAGCCAGGTGTTTAACTTAGGATTTGCTTACACCTTCCAGAACTACGAAGAACCGAAATAGGATGGATTGGGCGCCACCGAGGTGCTCTGACAAAGAAAGAGGCGTCCCTAAACTGGCCGCCTCTTTCTTTTTGTACCCGTGCCGGCTTTTGTACCCGTGCCGGGCAAAAGGCGAGGTAGGGCCCGCAATCCCAAAACTTGCGCCAATACATTTGTCGTTGTGTTGGGAATGATAAATTGCATAAAACACGCCATCATGTCGAAGGAAGCCTTCATAGAAACAATCAACAAGTCCTATACCACGTCGTCGCCCACCATTTACCTCGGCGCGGGTGTATATAATGGAGAAATTCTGGCAGACGCCAAGGTGAACTTGCCTTTGCGCATGATGAATCGTCACGGCCTCGTTACCGGCGCGACGGGTTCAGGGAAGACACGCACGTTGCAGGTCATGGCCGAGCAGCTGTCTGCCGCCGGAGTTCCTGTTTTCATGCCCGATATGAAAGGCGATCTCTCCGGCATGGCCAAAGAAGGTGTGGTCAACGACAAGATCAATGAGCGGGCCGCAGCGCTTGGCATCAATTTTAAGCCGACTGCCTTTCCGGTTGAGTTGTACTCGCTCAGCGGCAAGCTGGGTGCACAGATGCGCGCAACCGTGACCGAGTTTGGCCCCGTATTGCTGGGCAAGATTCTCGAATTGAACGACACCCAGACCGGCGTGCTGAATATCCTTTTCAAATACGCCGACGATAAGAAGCTGGCCGTTGTGGACTTCAATGACCTGAAAAAATTGCTGAACTATCTAACGGAAGGTCCAGGCGCGGTGGAGATCAAAGGTGACTACGGTAAGATATCGCCCGCAACATCTTCCACCATTCTGCGAAAGATCGTGTCTCTCGAACAACAGGGCGTTGACAAAATATTTGGTGAGCCTTCGTTCGACATTGACGACCTGTTTCAAAAAGTGGATGGACAAGGCGTGATCAGCATCCTGAATGTGTCGGATGTTCAAAATCAACCGGCGATCTTTTCCACGTTCATGCTGTCGCTGCTCGCCGAGATCTATCAGCGCATGCCCGAAGCCGGCGACCTCGACAAGCCGAAGTTGGTATTCTTCATCGATGAAGCGCACTTGCTTTTTAACGATGCACCCAAGGCATTCATGGATCAGGTCGAACAAGTGATCCGGCTTATTCGCTCCAAAGGTGTTGGCGTATTCTTTTGCACGCAGATCACGCAGGATGTTTCGCCGGCAATTCTCGCGCAGCTGGGCAACCGCGTGCAACACGTTATCCGCGCGTTCACTCCCAACGACCTGAAGGCGCTTAAGGATACGGTGAAGACCTTTCCGCGATCGGAGTTCTACGATATGGAACAACAATTTACGCAACTGGGAACGGGACAGGCATTCATCACCGTGCTCAACGAAAAGGGAATACCTACCGCGACCGTTGTAACTCATCTCGCGCCGCCGTGTTCGGTGATGGGGCCGTTGGGGGAGGATGCCTATCAGAAGTTGATGAGTGCATCAGATGGCTATCGGAAATACAAAGATTCGGAGGATCCTCAAAGCGCCTTTGAAGTGTTGAGCGAAAGGATGAAAGAGGATGCCGCACGTGAAGAGACAAAGAAAGAAGCGAAGGCTTCACCCCGGGGAAAGGTCGAGAAGTCTACGTTCGAGGAGGTGATCAACTCGCCTGTAGCGAAGCAGGTAGGGAGGGAGTTGGTGCGGGGCGTGTTCGGCGTGCTGTTCGGGTCGGGTAGGAGGAGGAAGAAGGGACTGTTCTAAGGAAGCCTTTGCCCCTCTCATCAGAAATCTGTATCCAGCCCCAGCCGCTCCTTAAACTCCTTTAGTATCGGCATCTTTTCCTGCAGGTATTCGAACTTGTCCCGAGGTGTGTAGATCATTTTTTTCTCAGCATCCTCTCGTATTATGCCGGTGACGAGGATCAGGTCATTTTTTAGTTTCGCGCGCAGGAACGCGATCAGGTCACTGCGGAAGCCGTTGAGCATGGTTTCCTGCACGGGGCTCAACAGGTGTAAGGTGATCCGGGTATCGTCCAGGTCATACGGCTGTGTCAGCAGGTGATACTCCGCCTGGAGTTGTCTCTTGGTAGCCGCAAAAGCTTCCCACGCAGATCGCAGCGCTTCCAACGTGAACTTGTCCGTATGCTCGGGTCCTGCAGCTTGTGCGGCGCTGCCATTTTCCTTTTTGGGTTCTATTTTGAGGAGTTCGCCGAGGTTGACCGTCGTGCGTGGCGTGGTACGCAGAGGCTTCTTTTCTGCTGTTTGCGTTGCATCAGCAGCAAGTGTTATTGAGGCCTGCGCGTTCACAACGGACTGGCTGGCCCTGACAGGTTGTACTGGCACTGATTGTACTGGAACTGGTACCGGAACAGTCCGTATTCCCGTTGTTGTTACCGATTCATCATCATCAGCGGTCGGCACGGGGGTAGCGGCCGGTTTTTCCGCATCTGAGACAACGGTGCCAGACGTTACACTAATTTTTTTTTTAACGACACTTCAGCGTGCCCGAGATCGCTTACCTGAACGACAGCGTTGACGTGCGCCATTTTCATCAGCGCCAACTCAACCGATAGACGCGGGTTCTTGCTGGTCTTATAGTTGATATCGCATTGGCTGGCAATATTCAGCCAGCTGAGTAGCAGCGAGGGAGAGGTGGATCGCGCCTGGACGGCGTATTTCTTGCGGATGGCGTCGGGAACTTCCATCAGGTTGGTAGTTCGCGCATCCTGCGACACGAGCAGGTTCCGGAGATGTTCGGCCAATCCAACGATAAAGTTGTGCCCGTCAAAGCCTTTGCGGAGGATTTCGTCAAAGGTCAGCAGGGGTTGCGTATGATTTTCCGTCAGCAACGCATCCACGACCTGAAAGTAATAGTCATAGTCGAGGATGTGCAGGTTGTTCAGCGTGGACTTATAGGTCACGCCCTTGCCCGACGAGTAGGTGACCATGAGGTCAAAAATCGACAAGGCATCGCGCAGGGCACCATCCGCCTTTTGGGCTATGAGGTGCAGCGCCTCGTCTTCAGCCGGGATACCTTCGCGCGCCGCGATCGACTTCAGGTGGTTCGCGATGTCACTGATCTGAATCCGGTTGAAGTCGAAGATCTGGCAGCGGGACAGGATCGTCGGGATCACCTTATGCTTTTCGGTAGTCGCCAGGATAAATATGGCGTACGACGGCGGTTCTTCCAGTGTCTTCAGGAAGGCGTTGAAAGCCGCGTTCGAAAGCATGTGCACCTCGTCGATAATATACACTTTGTATTTACCGAACTGAGGCGGATAGCGGACCTGATCGATCAGGTTACGAATATCTTCTACGGAGTTATTGGAGGCAGCATCCAGCTCGAAGATGTTCAGCGTATTGATGTCTGACTTTTCTTCAAACCCGTTGATCAGGCGAGCCACAATGCGGGCACAGGTGGTTTTCCCCACGCCGCGCGGGCCGCAAAAGAGCAGGGCCTGGGCCAGCTTGTTGTTATCGATGGCATTCTTGAGCGTTGTTGTAATGTGCTCCTGGCCCACCACCTCATCAAATCCCGACGGCCGGTACTTCCTCGCAGAAACAACAAAGTTCTCCATTGGGCGCAAGATAAAATCTGGATCACAAACTGCAATAACCGAAACCTCCTACCCTGTGTTCCAGGGTAGGAGGGCCGGCGATACTCCCTGCATTATAAGTTGAATACACAGCTCGTGACTGGTTAGTTCACAAGACGTTAACGGAAGAACTTTTTTGGGTGTATATTTGTAAGATATTTCGTAAAGAAATCCTGTTTTTTTCGGGCGGACGGTGTCTTTCCGGATAAACAGAAAGCTGCCAGGACGTGGCGGTTTAATACCGGGGCCGACCGGTTTTGACAGGATGTATAATTTCGTAAGTAAGCATGCAGGCTCATGGGATGAGAGCCTTAAAAGATAGTTCCACACCATACTTGGCGAGTCTAACTACGCCATGGCTGCTTAATTTATCCGATAGGATAGACAAGCCTCGTCCCGATTAGATTCGGGAAAGCCATCATCGCACAGCGTTGTCATTTTGCAGGCGCTGAATTGCGGTGTCGTTATGCAGAATTGCTTCGCGTGATGTTGCTAAGCGCGACTAAGATCAGTAACTAAGTTTCAGTTTAGGCTGTCGTTTGCCTTGCTGTTGCCGACAATCCAAATACGACTAAGCATGTAGAAGGTACGATGTTATCTTCTCTGGACGAGAGTTCGATTCTCTCCGGCTCCACCATCGCCCGCCGAAGCCCCGACTCGTCGGGGCGAAGGCGGGCTTTTCCGAACAGGTGAATGTACTAAACACATTCAAATCGGGCTTCGGCGGACGAAGTCCAGTCTTCCATCAGGCACTTATCAATTGTACGCAATTTCACAAAGACGGGCTTCGTCCGTCGAAGGAGCTACTAAATAGTTGTCTGGATTTCCATCCCATCTTCTCCTACGTTACAATTCAATTTTTCAACATTTTTGAAAATGGAGACCTGGACCGTCTATATCCTAACTTGTGCGGATGGCAATACTTATACAGGCTGCACCAATAATTTTGGACGTCGCCTACTTAAGCATCAGGCAGGCGAAGTGCTTTCAACAAGATCAAAACGCCCGGTATCCGTCTTGTTAAAAATTACTTTTTACGATAAGTATAAGGCATTTGCATTTGAAAAGTATTTAAAGTTGGGTTCAGGCCCCGCCTTCTCAAATCGCCATTTCCGTGACAACAGTCATTAGGGAATTATTCCAACAGGTAATTTGACTTCGATGCTGAAGCCGGAGCTACGGTTACCAACTGCTGGTGTCGTTGCGTATTTGTTACCAAACAAAAGCCGGAAAAAAAAAGAAGGGCAGTGGAGGATATCTTTAGATGTCCTATTACATCAATTGCTTGTTGGCTTATTCTCTTTTTTTGAAAGGTCTATGCCCCACGCGCCAGTCGTTGTGTTCCCGATCATTTTTACAATCAGCGCCATTTTGTTACCCGCAACCGTGCGTGGTTGAAATCCAAAATCATAGCAAACGAAATAGATACTGCGCATAGTGATGTGCAGGTTCGTGTGGTAGTCGGCATGAAATCCGTTGATGAGAAGAGTTTCACGGGACACCAGGGTGGACGTTGTTGCCATAGGCTGCGAAGTACTTCACGATTCTTCCAGAGTATTTCATTGGTCGTGACGGTAGGTTGGCGGGCGGCGCGCTGCTTGTGGCGATTGGCCTGGGCCCTGCAGTCGCCTGAGCAATATTTCTTATCGGTTCGACCTATGATTGGTGCATGGCATTGAGGACAAATTTTTGAAGACATCGGTGAGTGGATTTGAGATTTGACATAACGGAAATTGATGCTTGGGCTAAAGATATTGAAGCTAGCACTTATGCTATTGGAGCTTGCCCATCAGTATTTAGCGACTGGAATTGAGGCGGATGGCGAGGGTTAAGTTTTGATAATAATATTGGGATAAAACAAGCACTGCCGAACATCGGGAAAGAAACGGATAGGCCGCATTGAAACGGATAGAGCCGCATTGAACCGGATTAATACGTATTGAACCGGATATGTCCATTTAGATTCGGATTCAGTTGAATCTATCCGTAAAGCATTCGACTCAAAGTAAGTTGTATTTTCTTATTGGACAAAAAACGTCATCTCCGGATTTCCGCATGAACAATAGCTTACCCATTATAACACTCCGACACTTTGTTGTAGACGGCCAGAAGGTTATTGGTATGCAGTTTTATGCCAATAAAGTTATTCATGCGCTGATAAAGACGCTGCCTCAACCGAAATGGTCAACCATTCATCAGGCGGTTTTTGTCAGTAACACAGAGGAGATCCTGACAGCGATCTTCAAGACCTTTAGAGGTGTGGCCTATATAAATTGCAAATATTTCCTTAGAAATAGGCCTGTTAGGAGGGGGGCGGAAAAGGTTGACCTGAGTGAATTGCGGATGAAATGTGAACCGGGAGATGTCCAATGGAGTATCTCGATCTTTTGGAGACCAAGCGATACAGTCTTCATACCGCGAGATCTTATGTGACTCTGTTTGCGGCTTTTCGCCGGCATTATGCCGACAGGGCGTTACTTGAGCTGGGCGATTCGGAGATCCGTAGTTACATGCATCTTATAGTTAAGTCCGGCAAGTCGCATTCTTATCAAAATCAGGTAATTAATGCAATCAAATTTTACTATGAGCAGGTACTGAACATGCCGCAGCGGTTTTATGACGTGGACCGTCCCAGGAAGGAACACAAGCTGCCGGCCGTGTTGAGTGAGGAGGAGGTAAAACGTATGATTGTGGCAACAGGAAATTTGAAGCACAAAGCCATACTTGTGACCATGTACTCGTGCGGACTGAGGTTATCGGAGTTGTTGGACTTAAAGTTAACAGATGTGCAAAGCGATCGAAGTTTGGTGGCAGTTAAGGGAGGCAAGGGCAGGCGCGATAGAAATACGCTGTTATCGCCGACGACCTTGCAGTTGCTACGCAAGTATTTTAAGGTGTACCGGCCGAAGGAATATCTTTTTGAAGGACAGAAGGGTGGAAGGTATGCGGCCAAGAGTGTGCAGCAGATTGTTTGCCGTGCACTTCTTGGCGCGGGTATCAAAAGACACGCTTCACCCCATACGCTGCGGCACTCGTTTGCCACGCATCTTTTGGAGCAGGGCACTGATTTGCGGTACATCCAGACGCTTCTTGGGTACTCCTCGCCAAAGACAACGGAGATATATACGCATGTATCAACAAGGAATATTGTCAGAAAAAGAGCCCGATTGACAAGCTTGAACTTGATATTTAGCAATCGCATAAAAGGAAAATATCAGCAATACGTATATTTGCATGTTGCCAGCCATTTTTTAGGACAGAGTTTCCATGACAAAAGAGTTTGACAAAAAAGCCATTGACAGATTAATGAGAATTAAGATGACTTCATCGTTGTCTGACAAGGAACTACTCAAGACTTTCAATTTAAGTTCTTATCGGTGGACAAAATTGAAAAATGAAATTAAGGGATTAAAAACGACTGACAAGGACTGGATTTATGGAGCACTTCGATTCAGACCCGGACTAAAGACTATTGAAAACATAATAGACTACATCGACTTCAAGAATAGAGAAAGACTGACTGAGAAAGTTGTGCGGCGTGGACTCGAAAAACTTATGAACGAAGGACACGCATACAAACACAAAGACAAATGGAATTATACCCAAAGACTAATTGAGGTGTATTCTAACAAGACAGACAAATTTGTTACTGAAATTGAACTGGGACATTTCGACCTGGAGAAATTCAAGAAAATTTACAAGCCCAAGACTTGGGACTATTTAATGTACGAGTGTTTTGACATATCAAAAGGACAAGAAAAACTTTATGACGGAATAGTTATTATTGACTTCGATTTCGAACGGTTCAGTTACGACTTAACTTGTCGACAAGGAGAAGTGGTGTAAAAAAACGGCTGGCAACAAAATGCATAATCAATGGCGGGGCTCAGTCTAAATTTGTAGTTTAGTTTTTCAAATTACGTTTGGTTTCGCGGGACAGTGACGCGCTTCGAATTCCCGCCACTGCTTATGCACAAACGTTAGCGGTCATTGCAGGACCACCACCAAGAAAGGCGACCAAGCTTTGGACAAAGGGAAACTAAACGAAAGGATATGAATTTTACAAAATTAGTACTCAGTGTATTTTATAAAGACCTTTCTGACGGATTGAAATTATTTGTCGACTGTCTACAATTTACAATTGAACACAAAGATTTATGTACTTCACAACCTTACTGTGTATTAGGAAGAGATGGCATAAGCATTATGGTTTTCCAAGATGAACAATTGGCGAAAGAACATAATCCAGAGTTAAGGCTTGTGACAAATAATATTGAAGAAGTATATGCAAAGGTATCTGCATCTCATCCTCATCTACTTCACCCAAATCTTAACAAGGTTACACTAAGACCTTGGGGTGCGAAAGAATTTGCAATTGCAGATATGCAACTTGGTATTAGATTCCAGCAATGGTAACAATTAACAACGAGGCATAAAACAACGAACCGCTAACAAAATGTATGCAAGATTGCTTTGCTCGGTTTAAGTTTGTGGTTTTAGTTTGCAAAAAACGTTTGTTTTGTGGGATAGTTTAGTGTTTCAAAGACCAGCAACCTCGCATACATAAACGTTAGCAGTCATTTATGAGACAGATTACTACAGCTATGCTAGCATTACTTGTTGCTGGATGTACCAACTCGACACAAAATAACACGGCTGACGGCACTCCTCAGGACACTGTTTATGATGGCGATATTATTTGGAGGGAAAAATTGGAGACGAAAAGGCCTATAGTCCAATTGGACAACGGTGCAGGAGATAGTCCAGTATTCACCATCGGTGACACTTCAATTTTACGCATTCGCATTCCGAGATTTACTGAGTATGAAATGCATCTAGACGAGATTGTCGGCGCGACAGTGATAAGAGTTGACAGCTCACACAATAAGTTTCTGGTGATTCCGGTGGACAATCAATTCTCTTTTGTTCTCATGCAATCCTATCCAAAGGGACAAGTGATTCGATACACAAGAAATTGGAACGAACTGAAATCGGTCTATGACGAACTGATAGTTCCATTGGACAGTATGATTCAAATTGGAAAGCTTGATTTCAAAGCGGAATAAACGCCTGCTAACAATGCATATAAATCATGCCGGCAGAGTTTGATGATAATTATTAATTTGCTCTGCCGGCACGCTTTATATGCGAACGTTGGGCGTCATGCTCGGTGACAGTTAATAATGACAAGACTCTATTCATACATATTGAGAATTGACGATGGAGCAGCACCGAATCCATTTTGGGGGCTTTGTACACTGACAATTTGTAAACCAGCAATTAGGCGGACAGCGAGAATTGGTGACTGGGTAATTGGGACGGGTTCAAAAAATTCAAAGCTCAATGACGGAAGTATTTATGACCTTTCTGACAGTATTGTTTATGCAATGAGAATTTCAGACATAAAGACTCTTTCTGAATACGATTCATTTTGCAATAAAAAACGCAAGGACAAAAATGCCAAAGTGGTTTGCTAAGGACTGGAGAAAAAGAATGGGGGATTGTATTTACGACTACTCACAAGGCACTGACCCGACAATGAGAAAAGGAGTACATCATGAAAAGAACAAAAAGAAAGATATAAGTGGAGTGCACGCATTGATTTCAAATCATTTTTACTATTTCGGTGAGGAAGCACGAGTTATACCGACAGAATTAAAAGGAATAATAAAAAAGAATCAAGGACATTTGAAAATTCAGAATCCGGAACTTGTTGACAAGTTCTCGAAGTGGATAAAGAAATTTAAGAAGAACAAAATTTACGCTGACCCACAATTGAGATACGTGTTTGACTTGACTCCGACTTGACGATCAAATTATTAAATGTTCGACAGACCATTTGAAGGACGACAGAAACGAGAAAGAAGAAATTGTGTGCTGACGAAAACGCACGCACGCCCAACAAAAGCTATAAAACATTGCTGTATTGTAGGTTCTTAAAGTGTGTGCTGTTAAATTTCGTTTGTAATGTGGGACAAAGACGTAGGTATTTACACGCATACGTTTTATAGCTAAACGTTGTGCGCAACTTCATTCAGGACAGAGTAGACTATGACTGACGACATTTATTTTGAGATTACAGACGGACCAGATATAATAAAAATTGAACCGTTAAAGTGGACTCATGCGGACGCGGAATTGGACTGGGACAAAAACTGGATTCATTCGAGAATTACAGTTAAGGGCGGAGCGTTTCGGGGACAATTTTACTGTGACTTGATGACCACGGACTTTGAATTGTTTAAAAGAGAATTAAAGAAAACATACGATTCCTTAAAAGGACAGGCTGAATTCAAAACACTTGAAGGACAAATTCAAATAAAAATTGAAGGAGACGGACTGGGACACTTTACTGTTGACTGCGAGGTAATAGATGACGCTGGAGTTGGAAATAAATTAAATGTTGCAATGGCGTTTGACCAAACACAAATACCCGACTTTGTAAGACAGCTTGACAAAATAGTAAAACAATTTCCGATTCAAGGGACTGAATTGAAAGTGGTGAATGAATGAAGCAGCGCACAACAAAATGCATAATCAATGGCGGGGTTCGGTGGAAATTTGTAGTTTAGTTTCAGTAGTGTCCGGTATGGCTATCTAAAGAAAGGGAAGATCTCTTTTGAAGACCTTCCCAAAAGAGGTTAATTTTAGTTACCACACAAAAATTCTCCTCATGAGCAAAAGTAGCGTTTTTACCGGACAGCCGATCTTTAGTCAGTTGTTGACTTTCGTTCCTAAGAGCAGCGTTGAGCAAATCGCTTCAGACTACGGGTCAGACCGATTCAGCCGTCACTTCACCACGCATGCTCACCTAATAACTATGCTGTACGCCTCCTTTAATAAATGTGAGTCGCTCAGGGAGTTAACGAGCGGACTTTTGGCCTGGGGTCAGCGGATTAATCACCTGGGAATAAAAAAGTGGCCTAGGCGCAGTACAATTAGCGATGCCAATGGACGAAGATCTGAGCAGGTTTTTGGAAAGATTTATGAGTTCCTGTACCAAAAAAATAGGCACCTTTTACCGGACAGCCGAAAGAAGAAAAGATCCAAGCTATACATAGCAGACTCAACTACCATTTCCCTATTCCAGGAGGTTATGGGAACGGCGGGCAGGACTCCAGCAAATGGTAAACGCAAGGGAGGGATCAAAGTACATACACTGATCAATAGTGCCGAGGATGTCCCCTGCATGATCCGAATGACATCTGCTGCTGCCCATGATGCGCCGTTTCTCAAGCAAATCCAGCTACCCAAAGGCTCTTGGCTGGTGTTTGACAAAGGCTATAATGACTATTCTCAACTTCAAACCTTCTCAGAGCAGGAAATCACTTGGGTCACGCGAAAACGAAGCAACGCCGTTTATACAACCGTGGAGAGGCGTACACTTACAGATGTTCAGAAGGAAAAAGGAATCAAAAAAGATCACATCATCACATTGGGCCATCAGCATCATGATAGAAACGTGCGTGTGAACGCTCGATTGATCGACTTCAAAGACCCCGAGTCAAGTAAGAGATTTCAATTTATAACCAACAACACCAAATTGTCACCCACTACGATAGCAGCGTTATACAAGGAACGATGGCAAATTGAAATACTGTTCAGGAGATTTAAGCAAAATTACCCGCTTACATATTTCTTGGGGGACTGTGAGAATGCAATAAAAATCCAAATTTGGTGCACCCTCATCGCAGATCTGTTGGCGAAGATTGTAAAGGCCCTGGCAACAAAAAAATGGTCCTTCTCAAACCTAAGAAGCATCATCAGAATCCACTTAATGACCTACATTGACTTGTACCTGTTTCTCAAAAATCCCGAGAAGGCGCTACAACAAGACAAGCCACCAAATAGCTCAGATCAACAGCTCCTTTTTGCCACCTAGGGGTTTCCATTTTCGTTATCGCAAAAAATCCGACCCGCAAAGGAGGATTCAAACAATTTTATCCAACTTCAAACTTGAACCGGACACTGCTGGTTTAGTTTTTCAAATTACGTTTGGTGGCATGGGACAGGGACGCGCTTCGAATTCCCGCCACTGCTTATGCACAAACGTTAGCAGCAAGCCCGAGCCAATGGCGAAAGACGCGAAAAATCTGTAAATTTGGAGTAAAGCGTGGACTATGAAGAAAGAAAAGGTGATTGCTACCGTAAAGGAACTCCCACAAGAATTTGAACTGGAAGAATTGATCGAGAAGCTCGTTTTTGTTGAGAAGGTGGAAAAGGGTCTTCAGCAAGCAGAGCAAGGGAAAGTAACGCCCCACCAGGAAGTAAAGGAGTTAGTCAAGAAATGGCAAAAATAGTCTGGACAGACCTTGCTAAGGACGACTTGAGGTCGATCTATGATTACATTTTGCGGGATTCAAAAGTTTACGCAAAGAGATACGTTAGCAAATTGATTTCAAGAGTAGATCAACTCGAGACCAATCCGATGTCTGGACGAATCGTTCCGGAGATCAATAGAGAAGAAATAAGAGAACTAATTGAAGGCAACTACCGACTTGTTTACAGATGCGTCGGTGATAGTGTGACAATGTTAAGGGTCCATCATGCGGCACGACAATTAAAAGAAATATAGGAGTGGGGCCAGCTGCTAACAACGTATATGCCGCATTGCCGTTTCTCGGTTAATTTTAAAAGAAAACGCCAACGCGGCATATACTAGCGTTGTGCACAATGCCGCTGGACAGTTCTCAAGACCCAACAACGGACGACTTTAAAACTTAATAAATTGAGATTTCACGGGCGACAAATTAACTTCTTGATTGCAGTTACTCTTTTACTGACAGGTTGCAAACCAAAAGAAGAAAACGGAATTATAGATGACGGAATTTATGAAGTTAAATTTCATCCCACCTTTGATGGCGATCCAAACCTTTATGAAGATTACAAACTGACAATTGTTGGAGTGGATTATACAAAACAGTTCAAGGGAGGACATACAGAAAACGGAAAAATAGAAAAACTCTACGCCGACAAGTTTCGACTTACAGACTTAAATGAAAATGAAATACCGTTGGACTCTTTATCAGATTTTCAAAAAGGTATTCGACATTGGGGACCACCATGTTTCGAATTGGCTGGAACAAATGGTGACACATTAAGATTCAGGACAACATTTAGCGGCCAACTACATATTAATATAAATACAGGAATTATAATAAAAAAGCAGTAAGCGGCACTGTGCACAACAAAATGTATAAGAAATGGCCCTGACAAGGACGATATTGTTTCTATTTTTGCTAAGGGCCACTTCTTATACATAAACGTTGTGAGTCATTCATGAAGGAAAAGTGAAAGAGTATTTGATTACATCAGGAGTGCTTGATCGCCCGCGAAAGCTTGTTTTAGCTGAGAGCCATTTGGAATATGAGAACTGGGATTTAAGAGGACAAGAATTTACCAGGTTGGAGAAGTCGGACATCATTGATTTCAAACATGGGACAGACTCAATTGTTTGGTATAAGCTTGTCGTTGGTCGCCAATATGCAGTAGCGTTAAAAGCGAAGAATAATAGGGAGCTTAGTATTCATTTCGATTCCTACTTTGGTCTACATAAAGGGAACAAGCAAAAGTATGCGGACATTGTGGGGAGCATCTGGAAATTGTACCATTCCGATATCGTTGATGCCTTCCTTGATGGTTTTTATAACGGGATGGAGGCGAAAGCTCAGGGAATAGTATTAAAGACTGAGGGAATTGAGTTAAAGGGCGGACAGAGGTTAGTTCCTTGGGACAAGGTTGCGATAAAGGAATACTACGGATATTTTGCTATTTATCATCAGGGTGATTCAACAATTCATTCCACCGTGAGCAATAGCGAATATGGAGCAGAAACGCTATGGAGTGCAGTCGCGACAATACTAAAAACCAGGGGCATGAACGCCTCACAACAACAGCTATAAGTCATGCCGGCACTTTCGAGGAATAATTCTTATTTTGGAGTGCCGGCACGCCTGATAGCTTAGCATTAGGCGTTAGTTTATGACGGACATCTGGAAAAACGATAAAGATTTTAAAGAAGCAATAGGTGGATTTATCATTGCATTTTCCGAACTAGAATTTGGGCTAGCCTTCTTGTTTGCAATGACAGAATTTGACTTACGACTCAAGGAAAAATATGTGATAAAATATATAGGTTTTTCATTTGACCAAAAGATGAGGTACCTAACTGAATTTATAAACGAACATTTAGTAGAAATTAAACCGATCTGGGACAGATTAAAGGAGGAAATTGGACAACTTAATCGAGAGAGAAGATTTTTGGCGCATGGATTTATGACTTACTACTTACCCAATGAAACAGTCACGACTCATATCAAAGAAAAAGGACAAATTGTAACAAAGAATCAAACGCTTCAAGAGATCAAGGCCTTAACGAACAGACTTCATCATGTAAATACTGGCGACAATGGGATTAATGGTGAGTTCCACACCCTATTTACTAAGACAAGAATTGACAAATGGAATGAGTTAGTAAACGATGATGCGAAAATAATATATAGTGTGAATAGTGAGATAATATCAAATTGGAAGGGAAAAACCAACGCCTAACACTATATATAAATCATATGCTGGCTCATTTTGTTATGACAAATTCTGCAAGTAAATTTATTAAGAAACGTTTGATATAGCGTGCCTTTAAGCCGCATACGCTTTATATATAAACGTTATGTGCAATTTTGGCTTGGCACAGATTGAACTTCGAACAAATGACAAGTAAGATAAAAGTGAGGCGACCACTGACATCTCATATATTTCATGGACTGTGGATTTTATTCACTCTTTATAAAACGGTGGACAGTCAATCGCCAGGAAAGTTTATCTGGGGACTGCTTCTTATTGTTTCAATAGCGCTGCTAGTTAGGGTCATGATTAACGGAAGTTATTTGGAGAACGATGGTTCTAACTTGATAATCAATGAAGATTTCTTCCAAACCCGGACAGTTCAAATAGCGGGCATTGAAAGAGTAGAAATCGAATCAGGACCATTTTCAGATTCGCGAATTATCCTTAAGGACGGCAAAGGAAGAATAAAATTTAACTATCACAATGTGAATAGCGAGGACTTCAATGACCTTATGAGAAGTTTAAATGTTCCGATAATGTAAGTTGAAGCCAAAACAGCACACACAACAGAGTGCATAATCAATGGCGGTGTTCAGTATAAATCTGTAGTTTAGTTTTTTCAAAATACGTTTGGTTTCGTGGGACAGTGACGCGCTTCGAATTCCCGCCACTGCTTATGCACAAACGTTGTGGGCAAAGCCAATGTGACTAAATTGACATCAATGGATTATGGAATTAAAGGAGACTATGAGACCTCTAACTTCGATCATTCTAATACTACTGACGTTAACTTCGTTCGGACAGGATATAGCTTCCACCAATCCAACCGAGGAGGAGATTTTTATTACCGAACCAATGCCAAGCTACCCAGGGGGACAGGCCCAAATGAATAATTTCATTAGGCATAATCTAAGCACACCAAGAGGCTATCGTAAAGTTCAAGGAAAAGTGTTTATAGAATTTGTTGTAAACGAAGATGGCTCACTTTCAGACTTTAGAGTCGTTAAGGGACTTGCGGATGCTTTGGACAAGAGTGCACTTAGAACGGTCATGATGATGCCAAAATGGATACCGGCTAAGCGGGACGACAAGCCAATCCGAATAAAAATAACAATACCAGTAGCGTTCGGCTGATGGCAGGCACAGCCCACAACATCACATATGTGCCATTGCAGTTTTGGTTAGATATATAAGGAGAACTGCAACGGCGCATATGTTAACGTTAGGCGGCATATCAGTGCTCTTAAAAGTCAGACAGCCACTTTTGGTGCTACCCAGTTCGGCGAATTAACCTGGCAGTCTTGTGGCACGGACTAAAATGATGGATTACCTGTACCTAGCTAGTGATGCCAATTCTTCCACCCGTCACTACGACACCACGTTCCGAGCCACCTGTTCTTCGAGCGCCTGATTCTTCCGAGCGCATTGGTTCCGACGGCGTATCGATATTTGCGTTGCTACGCCGCATAACACTATGCATGACGGCATTGAATTTTGTAAATTGGATTTTAAAGCGTATTCAACGCCGCATGCATGAACGTTGGCAGCAATAACGCAGGACAATGAACAAGATACTTTTAATATTGGGAATTATCGGGGTACTCTTTCTCGGTTTTATAATTTTTGGTATCGGCGTCATGGGGGACAGGAGTTGTAGAGTTGAAATTCAAAACGGAGGACAGGGACAATTTATTCTTAAGACATTTCAAATCACGAACTATGACAAAAAAGTAACAGTTGACTCAGTTGTCTTAGGACAAAATGAAAAGATCGAAATCGGACACTGTATAAGTTGCTCAATTCCTGACACGTCTGACATCGACTTTAACGCAATTGGCTTTTATGACAATGAAGGAACGTTTAAACTAATGAACAGAAAGGAATTAGTTAAATATCTGGAGACAAAGGACAAACAAGATTGCATCACTTACATAGTTGAGTGAAAGCGTTACTGCCAACAAAGGCTATAATCCATTTGCTTTGTTTTGTTTATTTTTATTTGGTAAAGGAAACGCCTTATAGCAAACGTTGTGTGCAATTTTGGCTTGGCACAGATTGAACTTCAAACAAATGACAAGTAAGATAAAGGTGAGGCGACCACTGACATCTCATATATTTCATGGACTTTGGATTTTATTGACTCTTTATAAAACGGTGGACAGTCAATCGCCAGGAAAGTTCATATGGGGACTGCTTTTTATTGTCTCGATAGCGTTACTAGTTAGGGTCATTTTTAAAGGAAGTTATTTGGAGAAGGATGGTTCTAGCTTGATAATCAATGGAGATTTCTTCCAAACCCGGACAGTTCAAATAACGGACATTGAAAGAGTAGAAATTGAACCAGGACCATTTTCAGATTCACGCATTATCCTTAAGGACGGCAAAGGAAGAGTAAAATTTAACTATCACAATGTGAATAGCGAGGACTTCAATGACCTAATGAGGAGCATAAATGTTCCGATAAAGTTATGTGAAGCCAAAACAGCACACAACAAAGTGCATAATCAATGGCGGGGTTAGTGTAAGTTTGTAGTTTTATTTTTTCAAAATACGTTTGGTGTCTTGGGACGGTGAAGTGCTTCGAATTCCCGCCACTGCTTATGCACAAACGTTGTGCGGCATTGCTTCACAAAGATTTGACCCATGGACATACGGGAAATAATTGAGAGACAACGAGAGGCATATTTGAAACAGTTGACAAAATTCTATTCGGAGCGAACGACCGGAGCTAAAGAGATTTTACTTGAACTCAATGGAGACGAAAAGGAAAGGATTTTCAAGCTGTACAGACTCGACTATTACGAACAAGTTGACGGACAAGGAAAGCCGACAGAGTTAGGAGCTGACACATACCTCAACCACGAACCGACAAATTACAAATTCGGACAACTGAGTATTGAATTGAATCCATTCTTCTGGCATGGTTGCGACTTTGCCTTCAAGCAAGAATTAACCGACGTAGACTGGTTAAAAAACTGGACAAGAAAATGGATTGATGAAGAAGATAAAAAGCCGACAGACACTAACGGGCTTTCTGGTGTAATCCACAACGTGACTCGCCTCACATCGACAACTAATAATGAAACTAAATTCTCGGTGGACTTTGGTTCAGCGGACGTGGACTCAGTTGTTGGACTAATTGAGACAATCGAGAAGCAAGGAATTAGAGAATTAAAAATTGGTTTTGAAATGATTGGGTGACCGCAACGGCACACAACAAAGTGCATAATCAATGGCGAGGTTCAGTGTGATTTTGTAGTTTAGTTTTTCAAAATACGTTTGGTTTCGGGGGACAGTGAGGCGCTTCGAATTCCCGCCACTGCTTATGCACAAACGTTAGCAAACATTATAGAAAAAGGAGTGAGAAAGGGATTACTAATTGGACTTGGAATTTTATTAGGACTGGTTTTAATTCCCTTCATATTTTTATGGTTAGCTTTTGGACCACCCCATGACTCTGTTATAATTGACTTGGGGACGGAGGAAAATTGATTTGTGATGAGATCTATGATGGTGACTTCGCTGGCGAGTTTTATGAGGTGAAAATGATTTTAGAGACTTTGAATGGAAAGAAATATGATCTTGGATCGATGACCTTCCACAGTCAAGATTGGAGTAAAGGAATCACCACGAGACGAGTTAAAGATTGGATTGTCTTTCCGTTAGAGCCAGAGAATTTTGTTCAATTTAAAATGTTGAATACAATCAGCGGACAACTGAATGACACGACACTGCAGCCATTCGACCTAAGGAAGGATTTATTATACAAGGAAAAATTTAACGATAGACCGGATCATTTATACGCTGGAAGTTCAAGTATACAGGACATTTCAGGTAACATTATTGAAATCAAATATGAGTACAAAGCGAAAGCCGTGTATCCATCTGAAATACTTGTAAGCCAAAAAGTGACGTATGAGATCAACCCAGCTGACGGAAAATTGAAGACAAAAAAAGTTGGGGAAAGAGTGGTGCAATAACGTTTGCTAGCATCAACTATAATACATATGCTATGTCGTAGGTTCTTAACTTGTGTGCTATTAAATTTCGTCAGCAACGCGGGACAAAGATGTAGCTATTTACACGCATAACGTCTTATAGCTAAGCGTTGTGTGTCATGCCCTTGGACAGATAGGAACGTGCACATTGCCTTGCCCCGCATTCCAACACTCGAACCAAAGCAAGTCAATAAGCCACTTTTGCAAGGCCGCGCTATTTTTCTAACAGGCACATAGGTCTATGTGAACAATCATTAATGGCAAAGATTCAGCATTTAACATTCACATTATGCTATCCAAGTAACTTTTACATTTCGTTTACATTTTTTTACAAGCGCTTTACTAAAGCCGAGCACAAAGACTTGTAGTTTTGTTGGAATTGATACTGAAGATGAGAAAATGCACATCTGGTTTGCTCTTTATATTTATTTTTTGCACCTCCTGTAAAGAACAAAACAAAACAAGCCTGCAAAAAAATAGTACCAACTCCGAAACCAAAGACACAGGTGGAGTAAATTATAATGGGGTCGGGCCTGGGCAATTTCCCGTTATGATCTAAAATCCTTGTACAATAAAAAGCTCACTGTAACCGAGATAATGTCAATAGAAAAAATGCTTTGTCGGATTTTGGAAGCTAGCGATGGAAGTATTTGGTTTGGATCTATGAACGGAGTGTATCGTTATGATGGAAAGACCATCACGGACTTTAAAAGTAAAGAGGGTAAGAAATAATGTGTATTGCTGATTTTATAATCATTTGTCAATTATTAATCAATATAATTTCTGTAATATGAATAACAAGCTATCGACCACTTACTTAATTTTAATTATTGCTCCTTTATTCTTCGGTTGCCGTGGACCTGTAAAAGAGGAAAATAAAAATAGTGCAACGGCAAGCTCCGTATCCCTGAGACATGTTGCGAGTGAAAAATATATTATTGATACGAAGGAAAGTGTTTTAACATGGGAAGGTTCAATGGTATTTGGTTTTGAGGAGGAGCATATAGGATACGTTTATACATCAAAAGGTGAATTGATGATTGAAAAAGGTCAACTTGTGGAGGGTACTGTTGAAGTCGACATGAATACAATTGAATATAAAGACAAGGAGAGTAAAAACACCCCTGTTAAACATTTAAAATCGCCTGATTATTTTGATGTCGAAAAATTTCCAATTTCTACATTTTCCATTACTAAGGTTGCGTATGCTGTTGGTGGAAATATAAAAGTTACAGGGAACCTAACCATTAAAGGTATTACAAACCCAGTTACTTTTCCAGCCAAAATAGAAGTTAAAGACGGGATTGTCAAGGCGAATGGCAAAGTCGTCATCGATCGAACACAATGGGGTATCCGTTATAGATCAGGAAAGTTTTACGATAATTTAGCTGATCAAGCTGTTTCGGACGACATTGAAATCCGTATGAGAATTGTAGCAAAAAAATAAACATCTGAGTCCACCATAAAAGACTTTAATTAAATTAAGATCATGTTATTATATTCCAGTACAAGGGCCGTTAGGTTTTTGAAATTCATAAGTAATTAAATAAATTGTGAAATACGTACACGTTTTTACTTTTCTGACAATATCAATTTTTGGCACTGCCTGCAACGGACCAGTTAAAAAAGACTTACCAAAAGAAAAGGTAAGTGATTCAAACCTAATATCTGTTGGACATCCAAAACTTATAAAAACCATAGGCAACCCTAAATATGGCAATGTTCAATTTGGTCTGCAGGACAAAGCCGGTAATCTTTGGTTCGGGACCACAGACAACGGTCTTTATAAATATGACGGAAAATCGTTTAGCCAGTTTACAGTGACCAATGGGCTAAACAGTAATAATATTTCTTCCATTTTGGAAGATAAAGGTGGTAAAATTTGGATAGGTACTGCAGCGGGAGTTTGTCTTTACGATGGTAAAACATTTGCTAAAATCCAGATTCCTTTACGAAAAGACCTGCCTCCGAATAAGTATCGCAACACGCATGATGTATTCAGTATCATGCAGGCAAAAAGCGGAAAACTATGGTTCGCAACAATAGATGGTGTTTATATCTACGATGGCAAAGCCTTTACTCCGTTTATAGTTAATGAAGGCGGAGGTGGCTATCTGAGCAGTAACAATAACGTGGAATATATTTTAGAAGACAAAGCAGGTAACATTTGGTTTGGTTGTCGAAGTAACGAAGGTGTGTTTCGTTACGATGGAAAATCTTTAACCAACCTTAAACTAAAAAAACTAGGAGGTCATAATTGGGCCTGGCCTCTTTTGCAAGACAAAAACGGGAATATTTGGTTCAGCAATTGGGGTGGGGCCTACCGGTATGATGGAAAATCATTTACAAGTTTTACAAAAAGCGATGGCTTAGCCAGTGGTGTTGCGCGAATTATAGAAGACAAAAACGGCAACCTTTGGTTTGGTGGTGGTGGTGGCCTTTGCCGTTACGATGGAAAATCTTTCACTTGTTTTACAACAAAAGATGGACTAATCAATCACGGGATTTGGGAAATTTTGGAAGATAAGACTGGAAATCTTTGGGTGGGTACGAAAGAAACAGGTCTCTATCTATACGATGGAAAAACATTTATTAATTATTCGGAATATAAACACTAGCCTGTAACGGACTAACAAACAAAATCTGCAACAACAGACAATATTTGGCTGGGTGAAAATGGTCTTTGGCGCTATGACGGCAGTAGACCCGCAAATTGCAATAACAAAACCACAATCGAGAAAAAGGTTGACTCACTAGTAAACAGTTTTAAAGGTTGACAAAGAAAAAAGAAGTGACCGCACGCCAACCAACTTGTAAACCCCGCATCCTTCGCGCAAGCCAAAGCTGACAAGTCCTGTTGTTCATAAAGTGTGGACTTGGGCACAAACACACAACAAAATGTATGTGCCATTGCTGGGTGCAGTTTAAATTTGTAAGTTAGTTTTGATAATAAGGTTTGTTGTATGGGACAATTCAGTTTTAAACACCAGCAACGTCACATACATAAACGTTGGCAGCAATTGCATGAAGACAGTTTACTACATATCGATTCTGATTGTTTTGTACTCGTGTTCGACACCTAAATACGAAATTTGCGAAGTTGAAACGCAGGACAAAGAACTTAAACTGTATCATGACGTATTAACAGAGCTTATAGAGAACCATTTTTATAATGGATACTTAAACCAAGTGATAACTAAAGATAAATATCCCAATCCGACTATTGACTTTGCCGACACCGCAGAATTCAATAACGATTTGATTTTATTACAGAACCAATTATTTAACGACACTGCTAAGTTTGAGACAATTTGCTATCGGCCCACTTTGCAAGATGGACCTTGGAACTATTTCTACTCGGATAGCACTGACTTTATTACTATGGCTAAAACGGACTCAACTCAGCGCTTGCGTGATATTAAAACATTTTTAACAACGTTTTCTTGAAACTGGGAATCCATAGCGGACACAATTACCAAACCGCAGACAAAGTACAATAGCGAAAGCTTTAAACTTTGTACTTCCAAAGTTGGTTCATGTGAAAAATACAACGAGTCGGACATTGGTGTTGTGAGCTTTTCGAAAGTCTTCATGAATGACGACAGAACAAAAGGCCTTTTGTACTATGAAGTCATGTGTGGGGGAAAATGTGGCAAGGGTGAAATTATTTTAGTTGAATTTATCAATCAACGGTGGACAATTAGAGAGTAAATCAACTTTGGATATCCTGACATGCGACAGCTGCCAACAAAAGCTATAAGTCATGCCGGCACAGTTGATATTTAATTTATTATTTTGGTGTGCCGGCACGCCTTATAGCCAGACGTTGGCAGTAATGGCACTTGGACAATGAAGCACTTATGAAACTAAAGACTCTTGTGACAATTACACTGTGGACTTTTTGTTACAACAGTTGGGGACAAGACTCACTTAATTATCACGGACAACCATTTATAATTCGGGACCTTCCTTCGAAAATTAAGGCCGAACAACCATTATTTATTATTAAGTTGGACGGAAAACTTTGTAATGTTCCAGCAACAGGACGATTTTCAAGCTCCCGACAAGTAAAGAGAGCGTTTAAGAAATTCAATACAGATTCGGTTCATTCAATTGATGTTATCAAAGGAAAAGATGCAACCGATAAGTATGGGACTCTTGGACAACACGGAGTGATTATCCTTAATCTGAAAGATGGTACTTATGACACACTTCCGAGAAAATTAAAAAGAGGATGTGGATGATTACATTCAGTGAAGCGTGCCACTACTGCCAACATGTCTATAAAACATATGCTGTATTGTAGGTTATTAAAATTTGTGCAGGTAAATTTCGTTTGCAACGTGCGACAACGATTTAGGTATTTAAACGCATACGTTTTATAGACTAGCGTTAGGCGGCATATCAATGCTCTTAAAAGTCAGACAGCCGCTTTTGGTGCTACCCAGTTCGGCGAATTAACTGGCTGTGTTGTGGCACGGACTAAAATGATGGATTACCTGTACCTACCTAGGGATGTCAATTCTTCCACCTTCTACTGCGACACTACGTTCCGAGTCACCTGTTCGGCGAGCACTTGATTCTTCCGAGCGCAGTGGTTCCGACGGCGTATCGATATTTGCACAGTTACGCCGCATAACACTATGCATGACGGCATTGAATTTTGTAAATTGTATTTTAAAGCGCATTCAACGCCGCATGCATGCACGTTAGCGGCATGGCTTCTCAACGAGTGACACACATGCCAGAATTAAGTAACATACAGACATTTGAAAAACTTAACGGGACGGACTATAAACCGATTTTAGACAAGTTTGTGTTAGTTTTAAAAAGAATAGGACTTTGGAATGAAGAAGTTGAAAAAGCCATTAATGATTTCGAATGGAATGTGGATGACAACGGATTTATTTATTCATCGATGGTTCAATTAGGACATTTTAAAACAAAGTACTCGGACATAAAAGTTAGACCACTCGTAGTCGTATACACTCCAACGGTTGACTCTTCATTTACTGACAACTGGATGACCTGTGACTTAATAATAGAAGCTGAGGATTTGAGAAACGAAAAATACTTTCACAAGAGTTACGACTTTGTTGAGAAGCTGACTTCTGAAATGCAAAAGGAATTTAACCAGACTGGTACATATTTCACTGACGAGGCTCAAGACGGGCAGGACTTTGAAGGACTAAGAACAAAAGACAACTCAAAACTCTGGCAATTTGACTATGCTGTGATTCCTTTGACACTGAAGAACGTTTACTCGGAGATACCTTCGACACATTTAATTATTGAACGTGGGGATTTTTTAGAAGTCTATTGTAAAGAGCGGTGGACGAAGCCCAGCCGCTAACAAAATGTTTATGCGAGCTTGGGGTGATGTGTAATTTTGAAGTTTTTGTTTTCTTAATTTCGTTATGCAACGTGGACAGAGACGCGCTTCGAAACCGTAAGCCGTCATAAACATAAACGTTGTAGGGCATTTTATGACAAAGTTTACAACTAAAGGATGGTTAATTATACTTGTACCAATAATGCTCATTGGTGGGACATGGGCGTTGATAATTCTTTTTCAGGACATTGAAAACAAAACTCAAGACAAAATCAATGCAATGTATTTTGTCGTTCCAATTGTTGTCTTAGTATTCTTTGGACTGCCCGTTGCAATTATGATGTACAAAAGAACAATATTTAGAGACAATGGACGGTGGACTATTTCTTATCTAATTCTTAAAAAACAAATCGAATTCTCTGGGACTGAAATAGAGGAAATTTCAATAACTGAAAACATAAGCGGACGAAGTGTTCCGACTCATGAAATAATGAGAATTAGGACGCATGACAATAGGAAAATGGAAATCTCTTCCTTGGAATTAAGGAGTTATACGAAACTCAGGGAATTAATGCTTAAGGATTTTAAAGGCAAGGCAATAATTACTCAATTCGGACAAAGACCATTAAAATAGTTCGTGTGATAAAACGTTCTACAACAAAACATGGCTGGGCGCAGTGCAACTTTGTAGTTTGGTTTTTTTTAATTTCGTTCAGTCACGTGGGACAGGACACCGCTTCGTAAACCCAGCCACGTTTCATGCATAAACGTTGTGGCCAATACGTTTAAAGATAATGACTTTTTTGAAACCCACCTCATACTGATCTTCAACGGCGGCTTGGAGATCCACCTGCAGCTTTTGATTGGGTTGAAGCACCGTATATTGAATGGCTACGTTTCCTCTGAGTAATTGTGAGTCCCGGTTTACGGCCACCGACAGCTTATAATACCGGAGATCCCACCATGCCCGTTCCGGTGTAATGGTGCCGCGAAGGGTGTCATCTTTGGTAATCGGTCGCGTTTGCGCGTACGCAGATCGAGACGCAAACGATTGCCAGCAGCAGGAAGTGTTTCATCGTGAAAACCATAATTCGGCATTTAGGGTAAAACAAAAAAGAACCCGTCCGGCAGCCTTTTATATAATCATCATTTTTGGGAGATGGCGCCAGGGAAAGGATTTTGCAGGTAGGGCGGTTATGATTAAATTTAAATCCCACATTTTAAATCTTCCTGGCATGAAACCGTTGAAAATACTGCAGGAATCGTTTCCGTACTATCTGAATGACGACCGGAAGAATACGCTTCTGGCGGTCGGACACGCGCTGGTAGTCATTGTTTTTCTCCTGGCCTTCCATCCGATGCAGGGCATTCACTTGCAAAAGGTCATGGTGATCGGCGTAGTGATCTTCATCGTCCTCTACGCCTGTATCATCGGTTTACCGAAGCTTCTGCCACGCGTCTTCGATGCCCTGACCTGGACGACCGGAAAATACATGTTGTTTACGCTCTGCCAATACCTGCTGATTGGTATCCTGGGGCCCATTGCCATAAAAGCCCTTGGCATCATGCCGGAGGTGTCGTTCCTGGAAATTTTGCTTGCATTTCTGGTCAAGATGCCGACGTACGGAGGTGTGTCCATTCTCCTGATCACCATTTTGTTACGGAATGCGATGTTGAAGAACAACCTGCGGAACGCCGTCCGTGCCAACCTTCAGCTGGACCGGATCAATGAGCTCAAAAGTCCTGGGAAAACCGCCAAGGCAGACAGGGTCACGATCCAGTCCGATACCAGCGAAACCATTGATCTCCACTTGTCCGATCTTTTATACGTCGAGGCTTCCGATAATTACTCCACCTTGTATTGGAAGAACGGCAACGGCCTTGAGAAGAAAGTATTGCGGATCAATTTGAAAAATATGGAAGCCCAGCTGAACAATGGTTTTATCGTGCGTTGTCATCGTTCCTATATCGTTAACATCAACGCCATTACGCATGTCCGCGGAAATGCCAACGGCTATAAACTAAACGTCCGCGATACCGAGATCACGGTGCCCGTGTCCCGTGCAAAGGGAAAAGAGGTGATCGAAAAGATCGGTCATATCAAAAACCTCGCGGAATCTGCATAGTCATTCACCCGAACGCCTTTCCCATTCTCCACAAAAACAGCTGCTGCCGACAAACCGGCAGTCATCGCTCCCAATCTGTCTGAAGGAAATATCCGTGCGTGGATAATTGCGTTTCTCCCGAAACAAAACCTTATCCATTCATGCTCACCCTTAACCATTTCCGATCTTTTTTCTGTTTTATTATTGCGACCCTGACTATCCCTGCGGCGTGGGGACAATCCGTTCAGACCCTCCGCGGCCGGATCACGGATGAAGTAAGCCAGACGCCGTTGATCGGCGTGACCGTTCGCCTCGAAGGCGATGCCAATACCGGGCTGGGTGCCACCACCGATGACGACGGGAACTACCGGATCGAGCGCGTGCCCGTTGGCCGGCAGACGGTCATCATTTCCTACATCGGCTATGAAACGCGATCGGTGCCCAACATCGTGGTCACGGCCGGCAAGGAAATTATCCTCAACATCACGCTCCAGGAGAGCATCATGGAGCTCAACGAGGTCACGGTGACTTCCGACAATCACAGTGACAAAACGGCAACCAATAATGACCTCGCGATGGTGAGTTCGCGATCGTTCAATACGGACGACACCAAACGTTATGCCGGCGCCCTGGGCGACCCATCGAGGATGGCGGCCAATTTTGCCGGCGTCGTGGGGGGCAACGACTCTCGGAACGATATTGTTGTGCGCGGCAATTCTCCCATGGGAATGCTCTGGCAGCTGGAAGGCCTGAACATCCCCAATCCGAATCACTTTGGCGCCCTGGTTAGCACCGGTGGTCCGGTGAGCATGCTGAACAACAATAACATTGATAAGTCCGATTTTATTACCAGCGCATTCCCGGCACAATACGGAAATGCAACGGCCGGCGTATTTGACCTGCGGCTGCGGAACGGCAACAATGAGACTTCGGAGTTTGTCGGGCAGATCGGTTTTAACGGATTTGAAGCCGGCGCCGAAGGTCCGCTCTCTAAAAAAGCCGGAAGCTCTTATATTGTCAACTACCGCTACTCCACCCTCGGTTTGTTTAATGCGCTCGGGATTGAATTCGGCACGGGCAGTAATACACCGCTCTACCAGGATCTCAACTTCAAACTGTCGTGGCCTACACGCGGAAAGGGAACGCTTTCCATCTTCGGTATCGGCGGGACAAGCAGCATCGACCTGTTAGGCAGCGAAGCTGACCTGAGTGACGACAATTCCCTTTACGGCAGCGAGAACACGGACAGTTATCCCCGGTACCGCACGGGTATCGCCGGCATTTCTTACGAACGTACGATCTCCGAAAAGACGTATACCCGGATCGTTGCGGGCATAAGCGCGACCCATGAGGAATTCACAACCGACTCCCTGGTACGGAACACCCAGCAGGAGGTCGTCGATCGATACCTGTCGCACGAAGTAGCGTATGGCACGCAAAAGTATTCTGTCAATTTCCTGACACGAACCAAGTTCAACGCCAGGAACAGCATCACCTCCGGCTTCACGGCTGATGTCACAGACTTCGATCTGTATCAGCACGAACGGTTCCCGAACGTATCAAAAGATACGGTACGGCTGGACGTAAACGATCTCACGGTATTGTATCAGGCCTATTCCACCTGGAAGCACCGTTTCAACCAGCGCTGGGCGATGCAGGCCGGTGTGCACGCACAATACTACGACCTCAATGAACAATGGGCCGTGGAACCCAGGCTGGGGCTTCAGTTTATCCCCGGCGACGGCAGACAGGTGCTGAGCATCGGCTACGGCATTCACAACCAGGCACAAAATCTCACCACGTCGTTTACCCAGACCCGTCACGGTGATCAATCCGTGTTGACCAACAAGGATCTTGGTTTTACAACAAGCCATCATGCCGTGTTCACGTATGACTGGAACATTTCGGAATACCTGAGGCTAAAAGCCGAGGTCTATTATCAGTCATTAAACAACATTCCTGTCGAACAACGGCCGACATCCTATGCGGCGATTAATACGGGCGCTTCCTTTTTGCCCAGCGGCCGCGACAGCCTCGTCAACGAAGGCACCGGCAACAACTACGGCGTGGAGCTTACCCTGGAACGGTTTTTCAACCGCGGCTATTATTTTCTGATCACCACATCCCTGTTCAACTCCCGCTACTCCGGCAGCGATGACGTTGAACGGAACACGGCCTACAACACAAATTATGTGTTCAATGTGCTGGCCGGAAAAGAATGGGCATTGCGTCGCGGCCGTTTCCTTTCTCTTAGCCTCAAGCTGACCACGATCGGCGGTCCCTACCTCACCCCTATCAACGTGGAAGAATCACGGGCAAGAGGACGCACGGTGTACCGGGAAAGCGAAGCGTTCAGCGAACGTCAGCGGGCATATTTCCGAAGCGATCTCAGGATCTCCTACCGGAAAGAATACCGGAAGACCACGCTTGAAGTGTCGCTCGACCTGCAAAACCTGACCAACAATCAGAATATTTTTTCGCAAAGCTATAACTACCGCACCAACTCTGTTATGACGCAGTACCAGCAATCATTCTTCCCTGTGCCTTACGTAAAGTTTACGTTCTGAGCGAACCAGTTATAAGGCCGCCAGCTACAGGCGGCCGTGCCATTGTGTTGGTAGGTGGTAGGCTACCTCTTCCCGAACCAGCACACAACAATGTCTATAAAACATATGCTGTATTGTAGTTATTAAAGTGTGTTATATTAAATTTCGTCAGCAACGTGGGACGAGGATGTGCGTATTTAAACGCATATGTTTTATAGACTAGCGTTGTGGGTAATGCCGCCAGGACAGATGAGACTTCCATTGACATTGATATTTTTGACGCTATTGAGCTGTAGCGAGAGACAGAAAAGCGATACCAAGACGTTGGACTTTAAGGATTTCACCATTCAAGTGCCTGCAACATGGCAACAGATTAAAGCAAAAGGAGTAGACTCCTTTGTAGGACAGCTAGCCCTTGACAACGGTGACACTGCTTCGTTTGACTTAGGATGGTACTCAAATTCACTTGACGATGAATCGGTGTATGTTGACAGCAACGGTGATGTCTATTTAGTTGACAATAAATCAAATCCTAAATTTTACGGCAAGGCTGATACTGTTGACATTGAAAAACTCAAAATCAATAAAATCAAATTTACAACGATTGACGGAAAACGTGCAAAGATTATTCAACCCAAGCGGACTGGGAAGGGAATGACTGGTGTTTACTTTGACAGTTTGTGGACAAAAGGTTCCGGAACCGATAGGTTTCAAATGAACGCTGAAAATTTAGATTCTGACAACGAGAAACGACTTCTCGAAGCGTTCGAGACGTTGAAGTTTAATAAGTGACGTGAAGGTGGCACTACCCACGACAAAATATGTAATTCATGGCGCTGATAAGGAGGACATTTTTTCATTTTTCGCTCAGCGCCACGGATTATACATAAACGCTGTGGGTAATCGGGCTAAGACAAATTAACAACTAGGACAAGTGACGAACAGACTTTTCCTTATTGAACTCATTTTCACATTTTTCACTTGTCGGACAACTCCTAAGACCAAATATCAGGACAAAGGATCGAATTTTAGAATTACAGAGGGCTTCAAGATAGTTGAGGCCAAGACTTGGAAGCATAATAAACAGAGCGGTGGCCCAACTACCCACAATAAAGTGCATAATCAAAGCCGAAGATCCAATCTGCATTTGACACAAGAACAATTGTCAAATTGTGCCACTGTTGATTATCAATATGAAAGCCCGTCCGCCCTACTAGATACTCCATTTACAAAGACACGACCGCCGCCACGGAAGTTGCGTCTTTTAACGGTACTTCTTCGGTGTTACCTTTTATGCCGGTAAGTTCTTCCAAAGAAATTTTATAAAGATCAGAGTTGTGAATGCTTACTGTTTTTGAAAAGATTGCAAATTTTCCACAGTAAGTTATACTGAAAAATTCATCGTCCATACTTCCATTTACTGCGGGACCTAAGTTTTCGGGCTCACTCCAGTTAACCCATGAATCGTCGAGACGCTTTGACACGTATACGTCGTATCCGCCATGGCCGTGGTGACCCTTTGACGCAAAATAGAGCGTTTTATGATCCGAGGCCAGGAATGGGGAAGATTCTTCTAGTTCACTGTTAATCATACCTCCCATAGAGAGTGGCTCAGTTGCCTTTTCCCCATCCCAGAAGCTGACATAGAGATCGCGATCACCATACGAATCGCAGCGTTGTACTGCGGAGATTATTATGCCACTCTTAAGAGACACATAAGCGTTAGCGTGTTCGGAGATATTGTAATCATTCTTGATGTAGATGGGCATCGCCGGAGACCATTGTCCCTCTTTATTCACACTATAAGACAAACCAGCTCGCATTTTTCCATTTTTACGATATTGGTTCCCTAGAATCAATGTGTCTCCCGTCATACTAACACTATTAATAAAGTTAGGACCAAGGTTATTCAGGTGACCTGGGAGCCGGATAGGCTGAGACCATGAGTTGTCGCTTTTTTCGAATTCGGTGTACCAGATGTCTTCCAAATCTGTTTCACCACCTGTGTTGAGCGGATGGAGTGATCGGCTAAAATAGAGTCGCTTTCCGCACGGAGTCAGCGATGGCTTTAACTCATCAAAAGGCCCGTTTATGAAGGCGTTCAGCGGAACTGCCTCTGTTGAGTGGTTAAGGTCAGCATACCGTATGGCTGTACCCGTATTCTTTGTATCTGATGATGGATTCTGATCCGACGGATTTATTTCCTGCGAAAAACATGAACATATCCCTGCCCCTAGAAAAAGAAAAAAGAGTAGAACTGCCTCGATGGTTCTTTCTCTGATTATTGGTGTGCGTATCATACTTTATTGTTCTTACTGTGTGTTTGATGCTATAAAGATCAGACGGCAGGGATTCCCGTCCTTTAGAGAGACACCGAATTACACAGAATCAGGAAACGGATGAGACTTCCGGATTCGGAAGGGAAATCACCGCCAGAGGCCACAACAGGCGTTACTTCTCGGGGTTTACCCTTACGCTCATTCTAAATTGCCCTGGATCAATCAAGATACCGACGACCAATGATCACGTTATGACGCGGCTAAAATATTTCGCCAACGCAAATCTCAGGTGGTTTAGCGTTAGCGCTATTTTGTTGCAAGAATCGTTGCTGGTCCATCCAATGCAGATAGATTGGGAATGACAAAAAGGACTGAAGCCCCCTGGCCCTCCACTGATTGAACAGTGATCGTTCCGCCCAGTGCATCAATGACATCCTTAACGATGTATAGACCGACGCCTGCACCTGTAGATTGAACCGAGCCACGATAAAAAAGATTAAAAATATTGGGAAGTATGTCTTCGCCAATGCCAATTCCGTTGTCAAAAACGCGCAAATGGCAATCGTGAGCCGTTACCTTGACGCCGATGCTTAGCTTTCGGATCGGCTTGTTTGCATCACAAAATTGGATGGCGTTAGAAATTAGTTGTGTCATCACAATATTGAACCTGTTTTCATCCGTATGAAATGGAACGGGCTGCTCGACAGATACAACCACATTGATCTTTTTCTCGGAGATAGCGGGTGCCATTTCCAGCAATTGGTCGCTAATCATCGTTTCTAGCTTAATGGGCTGAGCCGATAGGTGTAGTCTGGAGTTGGATAAGAATTTTTCCAGTTCGCTTAATACCTTTTCCATTTTTCCGACAGTGTTTTCAATGGATTGGAAGAAGAGATGTTGCTCCTCACTTACCGTTTCGCCAGAATTTTTAAGCAGGTAAACCAAACCCGAAATTGATTTGAGCGGACCCCGGAGGGAATGCGAACAGCTATAGATAAATTGTTCAATTGCGCATTTCGCCTTAATCAATTCGAGTCCAGCAACTGAGCTAAACTGTTCTCCGCAATGAAAATCCATTAGATTATTTGTATCTTCTCTCATCTGGTGACTATTATAACCCAAAATTGAACATTCATGACGATAAAAAGGTCATAAGATGCAGGATATGGTAAAATTCAGGATATCAGGTGCTGCTCAGGGAAATCCCCTACGCCGCTAATCAATTGGGGCGCTTTCGATTAATTTCGACGAGATTATGTTCAACCGCATACATCACCAGCTGGGCAGTATTATGCAATTGTAGTTCGTGTTTAATATTTACATAATGGTTCTCTACCGTCTTCATGTCAATGAAAAGAAGACTACCGATCTCTTCTAGACTTTTACCCTGAGCAATTAGTATCAGAATCTCTTCCTCCCGTTTGGTTAACATTGATTCCTTTTCCGATGGCACGCCTTTACCATCTTTGCCCTTGAGGTCATAATCCTGAAATATAAGCGCTGTCACATCGGGACTGAAATATCTTTCTCCCTTCACCACAGTATGAATCGCCGTTACCAGCGACTTTGGATCGACATCTTTAGGCAAGTAGCCATCTATTCCTGATTTTATTCCATCAGTGATGTAATTTTTGTTTATCTCACCGGAGATCAGGATAATCTTAATTTTTGGGTTTTGGCCCTTTATCCAGTGCGTAGCTTCAATCCCTGTCATGCCCTGCATGACTATATCCATCAGAATGACATCCGGAGAAAGTTCGTTCGCGAGGTTCACCGCATTTTCACCATTTTCGACCGCTCCAATTACTACAATGTCCTTTTCATTACGCAGTAAAGAGATCAACCCCTCTCGTAAAAATCCATGATCATCGACTATCAATACTTTAGTAATCGCACCATTCATAAACATGTGGATGAAGTGACGTGTATTTTTTTATAGGGTCTACGGGAAATTAACCACAGCATCTTTTGGCAAATAATGGTGTACTACGACCAGCAATTCTTTTATTTTACAAGGTTTCAACAGGAAAGCATTTGCACCAACACTTCTGCCCTGCGCTTTATCCTGTTCAGAGGCCTTTGACGACAAAATGATAATGGGAATAGATTTTAGCTGTTCTTTTGAACGGATATATTGGATGAGTTCGAAACCATCCATTCCGGGCATCAAAATATCTGTGATCACCAGATCGAATTGTATTGTATTCAATAATTCGACAGCATGTGAGCTATGATTGCCAATCACCGTGTGGAAACCTTCCATCCGCAGGATGTCGGCGATTTCTTCTGCGAGATGAGCAGTATCTTCAACAAGTAATATTTTTTTCATTGCAGTGGAATCATTACTAAAAAAGATGATCCGCAATTGATTGTACTTTTTACTTCGATCGTTCCATTCATGATCTCCACTGCTTTTTTTAGAATCGATAGCCCAAGGCCAGTGCCCTGGACGACGCTCACATTGGAACCTCGTTGAAATGATTCGAAAATTGAACTCAGCTCACTCTTCTCTATTCCGATACCTTCATCGGTTACCTGAATCAGTAGTGTATCGTTCAAATCAGATATCTCAATTGTAACAGTGGTGTCTGACTTAGAGAATTTTAGCGCATTTGTAAGGAGATTAATAAATATGTTACGCATAAGCTTATCATCGATCATCATTTTGCCGGTGGCGCACGTATAGATGAAATCGATTTTCCTCGACTCCTTCACTGTCACGCGACACTCCTCAATGAGCGAGTCAATAAATTCTTTCAGGTCTACGGATATGCGTTTTAGTTTTATTTTACCAGCCTCCGCTTTACCAAGCGTAAGAATATCTTCCAGGAGATTGTTCATGTGAGTGGCCTGATCTGCTATCTTGATAAGCTTCCGCTGAATTTCGTCGGGACTTAATTGGTGAAAATAATTTTTAATCGACTCAGCCGCAAAGCTTATCGTAGAGAGGGGTGTTCTGAACTCGTGTGAAGCAATCGTCACAAATTTATTCTTCATTTCAACGAGGTCTTTTTCTTTTAAAAGCGCCTGGTGTAAGTCATGTGTCCGCTCAGCTACCAAAAGTTCAAGGTTTAGGCGCGTATTTTCTTCGTGTGATTTGCGTGCGGTGACATCCCGCTGAATAGAAATGCAATGTGTCAGTTTCGATGTTTTGTCAATCACGGGCACAATTGTGAAATTATTCCAGAAGGGTTGACCTGTTTTTTTGTAATTGACGATTTCGACCTCAATAGTCTGGAACGTTCGCATGGCCTTGTCGATTGAATCGATTTGATCACGGTCTGTTTTCTCCCCATAAAAAGCGTGTAGTGTCTTACCAATTATTTCTTCGGCATTATACCCTGTCATTAATGTAAATGCATTATTGACATAAATGATTTTTGGTCCCGTTTCTTCAGAAGGTTTGGCTTCCATAATCACCACAGCATCTGTTGTATTGGTGATGACCGACTCCAGCAAACGCAGGTGACTTTCCGCTTTTTTTTGGTTGGTGATGTCCCTTGAAAAACATGCAGTCCCTACGACATTGTTTTCTTTGTATATCGGATAGTATGAGATTTCGGACCATGATTCATTTGGTAACACGGAGTGCTCTGTAGCGGTAAAGGTTTCTCCATCGAAGGCCCGTGCGCAATTTTTCTTATACCGTTGAATTTCTTTTTTACTAAATCCCGTTTCAATAATGGCACTCCCTTTCGTTACGGTCAAACCGGATCTTTTTTTAACCATCTCATCAAAAGAATGATTGGATGTAATGTACTTCAGGTCGGCGTCGACGCTCCACATCATGTCATGGGTGTTGTTCAACAATGCTTTAAGATTGTTCCGGTCAAATTCACGTTGCTGTTCTACTAGCTTTTTCGCAGTCCGCTCTTTAGACTCCTTGATCGCCCTCGTTACTTTGGTCGTAAGGGTAAAAAGTTTGTCTTTTTGGGCATAGTCCGTTACGCCGTTTTTGATAAACTCGATTGCATTTTCCTCGCCGATATTTCCCGAAACGAAAATAAACGGCGTGCTTGATGCGAACCGTTCCCGGAGGGCAAAGGCAGCGGGGCCGTCAAAATAGGGAAGTGAGAAGTCGCATAGAATTACGTCGGGAACGAAATCCCGCAGCGCATCGACGTAATCCTTTTCATTCTGAACCACCTTGGATACATGGCGAATGTCGCCCTGCTTTAATTCATATTCCATTAGTTCCAGATCGTCGGAATCGTGTTCTACAATTAATATTTTATGAACTGAGTTCATGTGGCAACGGGGGGTTCGTTGACGATCAACCAGTACAATCCAAGACTGGAAATTGCTTTATGAAAATCATCAAACTCAACAGGTTTCACTACATACCCATTAACACCCAGCCGGTAACATTCTTTAATGTCGGGATCTTCTTTGGATGACGTGAGCACAACGACAGGAATTCCCTTTGTCGCCTCGTCCGATTTTATACGCCTGAGTACTTCCATGCCATTGACTTTAGGCATTTTCAAGTCGAGCAAGATAACTTTTGGCGTTTGCTTCATGGGTTGGTCAAGGTAGGCCCCTTCTGAAAACAGGAAATCCATGGCTTCAGCGCCATCGTGAAGATGGAGTAATTGGTTGGCCAGGTTGTTTTTTCTCAGGCCACGAATGGTCATTTCAGCGTCGTCCGGGTTGTCTTCGATCAGTAAGATTTCAATTTGCTCTCTCATATTCAGTTGTTTTTCGGAAGTGAAAAATAAAAAGTCGCGCCCTCATTCACTTTGCCCTCAGCCCACACACGACCGCCATGCTTTGAAATTATACGATGAACAATGGCCAATCCCACACCGGTGCCTTCAAATTTGTCATCGGTGTGCATGCGTTGAAACACGCCAAATAATTTGTCCGCATAGCGCATGTCGAATCCTGCACCATTGTCTTTAATAAAGTAAATGATTTCATCGGCATCCATCGATGAACCAATTTCAATCAGAGCTTTTTCATTGAGCTTTGAGTATTTGACGGCATTTGAAATTAGGTTGACCCACGCTTGCTTGATCGCATTTGAGTCCCCCAGAGCGTGGTGTAAATCGTTAATCATAAACAACGTTGTGTGGCCGGGTTGTTCGCTCTGCGTTTCATTGCAAAGCATTGTGACAAGACTGTGCATGTCAATGGTCAATTTATTCAGTTCTTTTTTTCCCAGCCTGGAGAAAGTAAGCAGGTCGTCGAGAAGCTTGCCCATCTTCTTTGCGTTTTTCACGATCTTATCGATTACCCGGTTGGCTTCCGCGTCCATGTGCGTCCCATAGTCATCCTTTAAAATTCGCGCAAAACCATGCACCGACCTTAAAGGTGCGCGCAAGTCATGTGATACCGAGTATGAAAAGGATTCGAGCTCTTTATTCGCCACAGCCAACTCGCCCGCTCTCTTCTCTTTCTCATCATTTTGATACAAAAGCTCAAGATTAGCAACCAACAATTCGGCGGCACGTTTTTCTTTTTCTCCGTTCTGATACGTGAGTTCGACGTTAGCCGCTGTCAGTTCAGAAGCCAGTTTTTCCTTTTCCTGATTTTGATAAATTAATTCGCGATTTGCGATCACCAATTCCTGTGCACGTTTGCTTTTTTCTTTTTTTTGATGGACAAGCTCCTTGTCGGCAATTGTTAACTCTGCTGCCCGTTTTCTTTTTTCTTCGTTTTGATACTCAAGTTCCTTATCAGCGACGGCGAGTTCCTCTGCACGCTTTTCCTTCTCTTCATTTTGGAAGGCAAGCTCAACGTTAGCAATTGCGAGTTCTTCGGCTCGCTTTTCTTTCTCCTCATTTTGATAAGAAAGTTCTTTATCGGCAATAATCAATTCTTCCGCCCGTCTTTCTTTCTGCTCATTTTGGAAAGCGAGTTCAACGTTGGCAATCACCAATTCTTCCGCGCGTTTTTCTTTTTCTTTATTTTGGTAGGAAAGTTCTTTATCGGCAAGATTGAGTTCCCATGCGCGCTTTTCCTTCTCTTCCGTTTGGAAAAGTAATTCCTTGCTGGCTATTTCTAGTTCTGCCGCACGTTTCCTTTTTTCTTTGTCTTGAAAGGCCAATTCGATCTTCGCGATAGCCAACTCTTCTTCCCGCATACCTTTTTGTTCATCTTCGTAAACAAGTTTTTTATCCGCAATTAATAGTTCGTCTTTGCTTCTTTTCATTTCTACGATCTGGGATGCAAGTTCTTTGTTTGCAATGTCGAGCGCCTCCGCACTTTTTACTTTTTCTTTGTTTTGAAGCACGTAGTGTCCCGTGGCGAATAATAGAAAAATGGTAGATATGGTCATGACGATAAACATGAGGGCTGAGATCCGGTTTAAAACCGCCGCGTCCTGATCCCTATCTCTATTCCGTTCTTTGAGGAGCGTGGCTTCTGCTAATTGAATGTCTGCAATTGCATCGTGTATCCGATCCAGATGCTTACCGTGATTAGCAATGGTGCTAATGAAAGTTGCCGGTGTTAATCGATGATTCCGTTTTGTGTCAAAGGACTTGAAAAGAAACGCTATATACTGTTCCATGTTATAGTCCAGCGAGTCGATATGGTCCTGTTGAAAGGAATTGTCTTTGGTCAGGGTTCGTAATTGACCGACGCTGGCTTGGAGCTCCCGTTGCAATCGTTCGGACTCAAACAAAGACGTGTCGTCTATCATAAGAAACCGGTGCGATGCAATCTCCAGATCTTTGCTTAGGGAAAGAACACGGTTTGTCTGACGCAACACTTCTTCAGTATGCGCAACCAGACTTTCTGAATCCTTGAGATCCTTGTTGTTCCGGTAAGATGTGTAACCGATGAATCCATTTCCAAAAAGAGTAATGAGGGAAAAGAATAGTAACTTTTGAGTAGTGCTGACTTTCATGCGAAATACCAACTAACGGAAGTGACAAAAACGGACGTCTGAATATATCTTCTTGGAGATTGGGGAAATAATAGGGACTAAAAGGTCCAGCCTGTCGCACCTGCAACTTTTCTCTTTCCCACTCCGGACTTGTTAACGGCTTCTAAACTTACTTTTCGTCCGTGGGTTTAGGGAGATAAATCATGACGATTCTGATTTTAAAAAATATAACGCCATCCATAGACGTCGTTCCGTATCTTCCAAGTAGTAAGGTAAGGTTTTTTAGGAGAATCCCGCAATTAGGGCTGGCTTTTTTACGTTTTAGGCCGCTGCGCGTCGCAGACAGTTCTGATAACCTGTGAATAATGTAAAATACTCCATGGGGAAGTGCAATAATGAATGGGCTAAACCCGGACGAAGGATGTACACGGTTTCGGACGGATTGCAGGTGGCAAGAGGTGGCTGAACTTTGCGTGCCAGAATCAGTGGTGTGTGGATTTGTAAAAGATCAAAGTCTGAGCTTCACACAAAGATGAATGTGAAGGTTGAGAAGGAGATTTTACGGTGAGGCATCAACTGTGCCGTGGAAATGTGGTTAATAGGTCTGGGCGTAAACTCATCAGCTAAAAATCTTCAATCGATATGATTTTGTTCTTGATGGCGTATTTTATCAGCTCGGCAGAGTTCTTCAGGCCGAGTTTCTCCATGATGTGCGTTTTATGGGTCTCGACAGTCTTGATGCTTATGAATAGCATATCGGCCAACTCTTTGTTCGTGTTCCCGCCAGCTACCAGCCCGAGAACTTCATATTCCCGTTTTGTAAGATCATCTGGCAATTTAATATTAGAGCTCTTTAACTTTTCCTGGGTGAAAAAATCCTCAAAGACCAGTTTCATGACCGCGTCGTTGAAGTAGCGGTTTCCTTTATGAACCGTCCGCAGCGCCTCAACAAGGGTATTCTCATCTACGTCTTTTGGAAGGTATCCATCGACACCTGATTTAATTCCGGCCGAAATGTATTCCTTTCGTATTTCCTTAGTAAGGAGTATCACTTTAATAGTAGGATCAAAACCTTTTATCCAGCGGGTCGCTTCAATGCCTGTCATTCCTTCCATAATAATATCCATCAGGATGAGATCAGGTCGGTTCTCCCGAACCTCGTTGATTGAATCCTCTCCTGATGAGACAGAACCGCTTACTTCCATATCCGGCGTATTGCCAAGCATATATTTTATTCCGTCGCGGATGATTTGATGATCATCAACAAGAAGGACCTTAATTTTACCAACGGTAGGCATAGCTTATTGGATAGAGCATTAACAAGGTAATCATTTAATGGTCACGTTATGCAAAAAAAAGGAAGTTGTGATGGATTGCACCGGAGTACATCGATCGGGCTGATCTGCTTGAAATGACTTACTCATGGCCCACCCTTGAAGATCGCTATCTGACTAAGAACCGGAATAAAAATGATGATGGTCAGGTCCGTGAGGACGAGCGTAAACAAAACGAGAAGTACTTCGCGAAATGCATGGAAGATTGGGGCCACTCATAATGCAGTACGCCATTTGATATCGCTCAGGCAATGAAAAGAATTCATCGCGAAACACAATTTCCAAAGGGGGATCATTATCATCAATGCGGGATCGCAGAAACAAACGGGTTCAAAAATGGTGCAAGATGAACCTACATCTCCATCGATATTTTAACACACAAAGCCGCCGGGCTGATAAACCATTCACCAAAACTGTTGAATCGGTAATAACATTTGAATTTAGTTGCGTCTTTTGAAGTCGCTGAGCTTCCGAATGAAGTCCCTGCCCACAGCGTACCATTATAGTTTGAATACGAAACGGAATTAGAACCTATTTTTACAGATTCCTGTGAAACGGTCTGTGGATGCTTCTGATACCATGCATTGTATTGACGATGAAGAAACTGTCGATCTTTGGCATCCAGTATCCATTCGAATCCCACAAAAACCGGTTCACTAACCATAATATTGTGATCCGCCAATTCCAATGCTACCCAACCATTTCGAAGCCTCTCTTCGATGATGATATTCTTGTCGAGGAGATCTTTTCCTGGTTTTCCCGTGATTGAATCTACAGCGTACAATCTCAGTCTTAACTTAAATTCCTTAAAGGTATTGTTAACAATTCTCAGCAATACCTTATCAAGGTATGCCGGAAACTTAAACCCTGAGTAATGCGGAAATTTATTATCCACCAATATTACCATCGCCGATCCCGACACCTCTGTATGTGCGTACATACTGCCACCGTCAAACTCACGATTTCCAAACTCAAATCGTTTGGATTTGTTTTTACTTTCAACAGTCAATTCTTGTAACAGTACAGGCTTCTCCTTTAGTACGATGACAATTCTCGTCGTAAAACTGTTACTGTCAACCTTGAGGGTCAGTCTTTCAAATCCAAGCGCTGAAAACAGCAGATCCTGAGACGCCAATTTTTGAGGAACGGTTAATTGAAAACTACCGTCCAGTTCCGATATCGTACCGACACTTGTATTGAGCATACCGATCGCCACATAGGGTATGGGGCTATTGTCGTTTTCATTAAGCACAACACCACTGATTCTTAGCTGAGAAAAGCTATTGATGCAAGTCAGCACAATTAGCGCACCAAGAAGGGTAGATTTTAGTCGACTGATCTCGATTTTGATTAAATTCATATCAAACCAAATTATTTAACGCCGACGACCGGCCCGGTCTTTGTCATACCTTCAGTGACAAGTTGAAAAGTTCTCGCAATATCGGAGTTGTAAAATTCAATTCTTGCACGACCAGTCTCATCTGTTTTTACATCTGGATTCCAATATAAGGTCATGCGATAGTCCGGTGTTGAGGGATTGTCCCTATCTAAATACCTCGGCTGATAAAATTCTTTTGACCATTCATATCCCGGAGGTACCACTTTGAGTATGCCTTTTCCAGGGCTTGTTTCTTCAAATACGGCCCTGCCGGAACGCCCTTTTGAATAAATGGCAATAACACCCGATCCGCCTCGTGCGCCATAGATGGAAGCGGCGGCGCCTGACATGACTTCAATCTTCTCGATTTCGGCTACAGGAATAACGTTAAGAGCATGATAAACACCACCCTGATGCGAACCGTCCACGGAGATAACTTGGCCATCTAATAGGATCAAGGGCGGCATTTCTTCTTTCATCAAAACTTTGTTATATCCTCGAATTCTTACGTCCTGATTAATACCGGCTCCAATGAAAGTGACGTTGGGAAATTTATCCTTGATCATCTTAGTTACATCGGTATAATTAAGAGATTCCGCCTCCGAGAGTTTTAAAGAATGTCTACGATAATTCTCGGGAACAATTCCCGAAGAAGACTGCTGTTGCATCTCTATCTTCGCTCCTCTGATTTCAACCTCCTCCAGTATTTTCAGCCTGTAGAAATCCCACGCACCGGTAACCTGTAGCTGCGAAACGAGGTCTGCAGGGGGAAATTGCCGCATTTTTGAAGATTCAAATCTCGACGAATCGATTGAGGGTAACGCAGGCGTTGTGAAAACCACGCGAGCATTAATTTGTCCTCCTTTTTTATTTCTAATTTGCCACACGAAACGGGTGCTGTCGTTAAAGATTAAATCGTCGATCTTAAAATTGCCTTCATCGTCTGCCGTGGCGACATAAACCTTGCTTTTATTGTCGAGGTAAGTAATGAGTGTAATATCTGCGCCTGGCACTGGCTTTTCTTTTTCGGTACTGATCAAACGTCCGGCAACAGGAAGACCTTCTGCAGGAACATAGGGATGTGCAGGTTGCTCCGTCAAAATCTGGGACCATATTAATTTTCGCCATCCATGAGTAAGCATCACTAAGTCGAGCGCTCCCACTTTCTCAGGAGATACGGACTCGAAATACCAGCCCGGATCTTCGATGCGGCCCTTCAAGTCGGATTCCAGTAGCAACTGGGTGTGAATATTCGGTGCCGATAATTCTCTTTTTGCAAGAGAAGCATCAGTTACCGCCACTGACATCCGGGCTTGAATCGGATTGCCATGTTTATCTTTGACGACAATAGCAACTGATACAAGATCACGAGATGCATACTCCTTTTTGTTAAATGAGATGTTTACTTGCATATCGATCTTCTGGTTCGGAAAAACCACCCTTTCGCACAAAGGCTTGGAATCCTCATCAAACAGTGTTAACTGCAGAATGCCTCCCGAAACGGATTTTTTCGGAACTTGTAAAACTATGTCGGGCTCACTTAAAGTAAACATGTCGCGAAAGCAAATTTTATTTGCTGCCTGACCAATCATATAGAACTTGCCTGGAAGCATCTCCTCGGAGACGCGAATTGTAACCTCGACAAAATCGGGATCCGCATTATCCACCAGCAGGACAGCCCCAGAGGTAAGCGCCTTAGGCAAAGAAAATGCTTTGTTGCCCCAAACCACGTGATAATTTTTGCCTTTCATCGGTTTCAGCATAAACGAGCCCATACCCTTGTAGGTGCTCTTAAAGGCTATCAGTGTTTCATTCGATTCATCCATTACCTGCCCCGTGACATCCACACCTTTGCCGTTGCTGTCGATTGCTTTGAATGCAATCTTGCTTTCCAGTCCCTCTACCAGCGATCCGCCTTCCGGAAAAAACTGGATATCAGCATGATCGGTAATAGCGGGCTGGCTATTCTTGTGAACAGAAGGGATCGATAGATTGATCAGTTCCAGTTCCCTGGCATAAAGAAAATCTTCATCACGATCGGCGATAAGCTTTGTATACGCTCTCACCAGATATGTGCCTTCGCGACGATCCAGGAATGGAAAACTACCGGATGCACGGCCATCGGCCAAACGAAATTGCTGATGTCTGACCAGGCTACCATCCTGAAAAAACCAGTCTACAAATACTGAGGGGGAATTTGATACAGGCACCATTTGTGAATCTGCGACGTAAATATTGAACCACGCCGTATCTCCAAGCAGGTAAAAGGGTCGATCAAAATGGACATAAACTTTTTCTGTTGGGTGATGAGCATTGAATTGCTCCGTGGCTTTCGTAACTTTCTTTATAAAATATTCTTGCGACAGAAAATCGTCTTCCGGTTGAGTCTGAGCAGCGACCGGGGACAGAGCAGCAAAAAATAGTATCGGTAAGAGCCATTTCATGCCTATGAAATTGAGGTAGTCAAATTAGCCGGGATCGTCAGCGTGACTGAAGATATCATTTTAAGTTACAACTTTCTTGAAAAGGTGAGAAACCGATCATAAAGTTTAGAAGCGACAGTTGCAAGGTATCCACCGAGCAACTCCGTAGTTAACATCTCACAGGTAGGGGATCTTCGATATGGTTAACGCGCACTCAAGAGCGCCAGGTCTTGCCCTTTTTTTTATCGACGAACTGACCTGACGAGGTTATGGACGTATATACCTTGACGCTCCTGACCTTATAGTTTATTTTCTTTATTTATATTAGTAAGCCCATTCCCCAGCCGTTGTTGGGGGTTACAGAATATTTCGGGTAGCATTGCTAACCGTCCGAGCGACTGTTCCCGACATGCGGATTGGGTTTAATAACATTATTGACTATGACATTTGATAAAAAAATCCTTGTCGCCTTTATTTCATGCGCATTAGTCCTGGCGTTTGTTGCTTTCATCTCATTCAAAAACCGTGGGAATTACATGGAAGCGAATCAAATGGTAACTCACACGCACGTGGTTCTGTATGAACTAGAACAGATATTACTCACTTTAACAGAAGCAGAATCCGGAGTACGAGGTTATGTTATATCGGGAAACGATAATTTTGTTGACCGCTATAACAATTCCAACAGGACACTATTCGATCACATCAAGAACGCAAGGAGGTTGACGAGTGACAATTCTATTCAGCAGGGAAACATTGATTTTCTTGAGCGCACCGTACGTCTTAGAGTCGAGAAGTTGGAGGAGTGCATTGAGTTAGTAAAGGGCGGAGAGATAGGAAAAGCACAACAACTGATATCGACTGGAACGGGTAAACAATTGCAAGACGAGGTTGCAAGCGTTATTGACGGAGCCAAGCAGATTGAAGAAAACCTGCTAGTAGCACGCAACGCAGCAAGCGAAAGCGATGCTAGCAGTTTTAATGCTCTTTTCCTTTCTCTTTTATCTGTGATGGCCGTTGTGCTTTGCGTTGTGTACCTGATTATTATAAGAAACATCCGGGCTTTGAAAAGGGCCGAAGCAGAAGCGACCGAAAAGAATTGGAATCTTGCCGGAAGCGCCGAATTGGTAAAGCGCATGCAAGGCAATAAATCGGTGCCAGAGCTTTGCCAAAATATCATCGATGCCCTTACGACGTACTTGGATATTCCCTTAGGGTCTCTCTACGTCAGAGAGGGAAATAGCACGCATTTAAAACTACAAGCCGCTCACGCCGCTGCAAAATCTGGCAAAATGGAAATACAGCTTCATGAAGGCCTCGTCGGTCAGGCTGCAGCAGGAAATATCCAGATCCTTGTTGACAACATTGCATCTGAATCGTACGATTTGACGACGTCCTTTGGTGTAATTAGGCCGGGCAGTGTGCTGGCAGTGCCGATATCATTTGAAGGTAAAGTTGGTGCCGTTCTTGAGTTTGGTGTCACCAGAACATTCAGTACAGCACAGAGACTTTTCATAAATAATGTTTCGGATAGTATAGCGATTACCATCAACGCAGCACATTCCAGGGAAGAGGTAAAAGATCTTCTCCAGGAAACCCAAAGGCAGGCGGAAGAATTGGAAGCCCAACAACATGAGATTAAACAAACCAATGAGCAGTTACTGGCAAAAACCGAATTACTTGAAAAGTCGGAAGCTATTCTGAAAAGTCAGCAAGAGGAACTTCTTCAATCCAACATGGAGCTTGAGGAAAAGGCAAACATGCTTGAGGAGCAGAAGGGTTTGCTTGAGCATGCAAAACGCGGGATTGAGGAAAAGATGCATGAGATAGGCCTGTCAAGTAAGTATAAATCAGAATTTCTGGCGAATATGTCACATGAGCTGCGAACTCCTCTTAACAGTATCCTTATATTAAGTCAGTTATTGCATGAGAATAAACAGAACCGTTTGTCGGAAAAGGAAACAGATCATGCCAGGAATATTTTTCGGTCGGGTAGCGACTTGCTAAATTTAATAAATGAGATTCTGGATCTTTCCAAGATCGAGTCAGGTAAAATGACGTTAGATCTCGGACACTTTACCATCTCTGAAATTATCGCATCATTAAATTCGACCTTCGCTGAATTCGGCAAACGCAACGCAATCACATTCACCGTCAAATGCCGTATAGAACATGTTGTGCTTCACTCAGACAAGCAATGTATTGAACAAATATTAAAGAATCTACTGTCGAATGCCTTCAAATTTACAGAAGCAAAAGGCAGCGTTGTTCTGGACATCCAGGACGAAGGTTCAGGCCTTATTGCTTTTTCGGTAATGGATACTGGAATAGGGATACCTGATAGCAAGAAGCAGGTTATCTTTGAAGCTTTTCAGCAGGCGGATGGGTCCACAAAACGAAAATATGGCGGTACCGGGCTGGGCCTGTCCATCAGTCGGGAACTAGCCATTGTATTGGGTGGTAAAATAGAGCTTCAAAGCGTGGAGGGGACGGGAAGTACGTTCACTTTACGGATTCCAAGGGAATTCAATCCAAAGGCCGTTCAGGAAATTGAGAAGAAGGTCGAGATGAAAGCAACGGCACCGCCATATGCGGTGAAGCATTCGGTTGAACCGCATGCGGCTTTGGAAGGTAATGCATTTGACGATCGAAATGATATTCTGGAAAATGACCGCATCGTTCTCATTATTGAGGATGATGAGCCATTCGCACAAACACTTCTTAGTTTTATCCGCGAACGAAAATACAAGGGAATAATTGCTACCCAGGGAGCGATGGGGATCAGCTACGCACGACATTATCGTCCCGATGCAATATTGCTGGATATGAAATTGCCGGTGATGGATGGTAACGAAGTGCTTGGTCACCTGAAGACCGATCCCGATCTTCGACACATCCCGGTTCAAATCATTTCGGGGTATGACTATCAGAAAACATCGCTGGCGTTGGGAGCATTCGACTATCTGAGGAAACCGGTTCAACTGCCAGAGCTTCATAAAGCGTTTGACAAGATCGAGAAGTTCACAAGCAGAAAATTGAAAAAGCTGCTTATCATCGAGGACAACGACCAACAGAATAATGCGATTCGTGAGTTGATTGGAAATGGCGATGTAAAGACGTTTTCCGCATATTCAGGTGCGCAGGCACAAGAAATGCTTTTGCAAGAGGCGTTTGATTGTATCATTGTAGATTTAGGGTTGCCGGATATGTCTGGTTTTGATCTACTGGAGACGATAAAGGCTGATGAAAGGCTTAACATGATTCCTATCATTGTTTATACCGGAAAAGATTTGAAGAAAGAGGAGGCTAACAAACTTAAGAGATTGTCCGACACGGTTGTACTGAAAACGGTCAATTCTCATGAAAGGCTATTGGATGAAACCACTTTATTTCTTCACCGCGTGGAATCCCGATTGCCAAAAGAGAAGCAATTGGTTATTCGTAAGTTGCATCGAACCGATGAAGTCCTAAAAGACAAAGTAATCTTGTTGGTTGATGATGATATCAGAAACGTATACTCGCTTTCAAGCGCCCTGGAGGAGGAAGGCGTAGCATGTGTTATTGCCGAAAATGGTAAAGTGGCGATCGAGGTACTTACCGTTAACCCATCCATAAACCTGGTGCTGATGGATATTATGATGCCTGAAATGGATGGCTATGAGGCAACGATAGAAATCAGAAAAATGGAACAGTTCAAGAAGCTTCCGATTATTGCCTTAACTGCCAAGGCAATGAAAGGTGATAAGGAAAAATGTCTGTCCGTTGGAATGTCGGACTACATTACCAAACCCGTCAATATTGGCCAGCTGCTCTCGCTAATGCGAGTTTGGTTATACCAACATATTTAAGATTGCGTATGACCGGAGCATCGGAGTATTCTGCATTTCTTGAAATAGTTTACAGTCGGTATGGTTATGATTTTAGGGATTATGCCGAGTCGTCTGTCAAGAGGCGTATCCAGTACTACATGGATAAGCATTCTCTCAGCAGCTTTTGCGATCTTGAAAAAAGAATTGTCGGGGATGAAAGCGCATTTATAGAGTTTGTGCAAGAACTCTCGATAACCGTTACGGAAATGTTTCGGGATCCGACTTTTTTCAGACAATTGAGACATGTCGTGATGCCCCGGTTAGCCACCTATCCTTTCATAAAGATTTGGATTGCGGGATGCGCAACCGGTCAGGAAGTGTATTCGCTGGCTATTATTTTAAGAGAGGAAGGGATTTTTGATCGGACGATCATTTATGCTACAGACATAAACCAGAAATCTATTCACATCGCTAAACAAGGTTTATTTAATGTCGGTGATATGCAACGTTATACCGGCAATTATCATCGAGCGGGTGGTAAGCAGAGTTTCTCCGATTATTACAAAGCGACCTACGGTGCGGTCTTATTCGATAAATCGCTGCGTGAGAACGTTGTGTTTGCCGCACATAATCTTGCCAATGATGGCATTTTTAATGAATTCCAGTTAATCATTTGCCGCAATGTGATCATGTACTTCAATAGGGATTTGCAGGACAGGGCAATTGATCTTTTTTATGGGAGTCTTTGCCCGTTTGGTTTCCTTGGTCTTGGTGACAAAGAGTCCCTGTTGTTCTACCACCAAAAGGATGTTTTTGAAGAAATCGATGGTAAGGAGAAAATTTATCTAAGGAAGAATTAAGAAGTATGGAAATTGACGCTACAACAATACTGGTAATAGATGATAATGAGTCTAACATCAACACGCTGGAAAGCCTTTTGGAAAAGCCTGGAAGGATCTTTCTAACGGCTACCAGCGGTAAGGCAGGTCTTAAGATGGCGCTTAGCAAGAATGTTGATCTTATCATACTTGACGTGCAAATGCCCGAAATGAACGGATTCGAAGTTGCCCAGGTTCTCAAATCGAATAACAGGACGAAAGATATTCCAATCATCTTTGCTTCGGCTGAAATGAAGGAACGAGATTCCATCATGAAGGGTTTTAATGAAGGCGCTTTCGACTATCTGTCGAAACCACTGGACCCGGAACTGACGAAGGCAAAGGTATCTGTTTTGTTGCAGCTTCAACTTCAGCGAAAGGAACTCGTCGATAAAAATTTGTCACTTCAACAAGCTGAAGTTCAGATAAAAAAACACCTTCAGGAAGTGGAGACATTGAATAAGGAACTTGAGTCATTCTCTTATTCCGTGTCGCATGATCTGCGGTCTCCGCTGCGATCAATCAAAGGATATGCTCAAATATTGCAGGACGATTTTGGTGATAAAATTGGGGTCGAGGGGACCAAGCTTCTGAGCATCATACAGCAGAACTCTGCCAGGATGGACGATTTAATAAATGATCTTTTAGAATTTTCAAAACTCGGACGGAGGCAACCAGTAAAAAGGCTTGTGGATATTCACGAACTGGTTGGAAATGTCATCCAGGGTATAAGGGAGGCAACGCCACACAAGGCAAGCATCGAAATTGAAGAGTTATTGCCAGTATCTTGCGATGCTTCGTTGCTCCAGCAGGTGTGGGTAAATTTGATAACCAATGCGATTAAATATTCCTCAAAAAAGGAGAAACCCGAGGTTATGATTGGGTGCTATACCGGCGATAGTGATATAACCTATTTTGTCAAAGACAATGGAGTCGGTTTTGATATGAGCTATGCGGATAAGCTGTTCAAAGTTTTTCAGAGACTTCATACGGACACCGAATTTGAAGGGTCGGGCATCGGCTTGGCTCTCGTGCAAAAGATTGTGTCACGGCAGGGGGGACGCGTTTGGGCAGAAGCAATCAAGGGATACGGCGCCACGTTTTATTTTTCGCTTCCCAGCGTCCAATGATCTGGCTCCCGGTGAATTTTGTCATCTTCATACTAGCCTAAATTTAGAACGATTAATTTCTGCTTTTAATCGTGACAAGTTTTTGGAATGGCTTTCAGGCGACCGATAGACATGAGACAGTTTTTAATAATATTGATTTTTGCGTTCAGCTCAACGGCAACCTTTGGTCAGTCCAACACGAAAGATATTGACTGGGGTTTTGACAACAAAAAATGGCGACGCAATGCCAGGTTGCAATGTGGTAATTAAGAGACAAGTTGCCTCTGCGTCGACACAGGTATGTGGAGAATTTAAAATTGTAGGTCCGGACAACTATGAAGGTACTATAATGTTTAGTTGTCTAACTCCAAGAGTATGGGAAATACCATTAAAAAAATTAAAGGGCATTGACGAAGTAATTTATCACACTAAATGACTGGGAAGAATTTGAAAATGGACTTGGATTATAGGATGGCTCAATTTTGGTTAATTTAGAGAGCAATGGATAGGTCCATGTATCAGGAATTCTTTCAACCCCATCCGGCATTGAAAGATTTTGTGAACAACATTATGATTCACGAGGTGCGCTTTCAATTGTCCGCGCCCCGTTATACTTTTTCATTCCCCCCACTGCCCGAATGCGGTTTGTTTTTCTATCTCAGGGACCGCATGGATACAACATTTCTATCCAGTCAAAAAAAGGAAACGCATCCTGCCTGCATCATAGCAACGCCACAGACAAAGGGAGTGCAGATTACGTTGGGACGTCATCATTTAGTGGTCAAGGTAGGATTTCAGCCCGGTGGACTTTACCGGTTTTTGAGTATCCCCATTGGAGAATTTCTTTCGGCGGGGAACGGTGATGCAGAAATTTATTTGGGCTACGAGATCAGACTGGTAACGGAACAATTGCAGTCGGCTGCTTCTTACGCCGAAATGAAAACCATTGTGGAAAACTACCTCTTCCGGTACGTACGTAAACTGAAGATTAAGTTGCCGATTGATAGGGTGCTTCCGATGGTCATCAAAGAAGGCGGACTCCTTGAGATCGATCGCCTGGCATCGGAGGCTTGCTTGAGCATCCGGCAGTTTGAAAGGGTATTTCAACAACGTATAGGATTGCCTCCGAAATTATTCTCCCGCCTGGTACGGTTTGCCAATGCATGGACGTTAAAAGAAAACCAGCCTGACATCAGTTGGATTGAAATTGCGCATCGGTGCGGCTATTATGACCAGATGCATCTTATTCGCGATTTTAAGGAATTTGCCGGTGTCAACCCATCCTCTATTGAGGCCGAATTTCGGAAATGGAGTGTTAAGTTTTGGTCCTGAGGGCAAGAAGTGGGGCGATTTGGATAGCATAGCCACGTTGGTTTTTGTACGTCAAAAAGGCAAATGGCTGATGACGGCTGGTTAAAACACAGATATTCTAAAGGAATTACAGGATGGTGATCCAGCCAGGACAATGCCAAGGGATTAAATAAAACCGCCAACAAATGCAATTCGATCCAGACAATCACGTAGTTAAACTTTGCGCTCAAGGTATGGACAGCGAAGGTGAGGGCAAAGCAGACGAAGCGTCCAGGCTCTTCCTTCAAGCGTGGAACGAGGCCACAAATGACTTCGACAGAGCTATAGCTGCTCACTATGTCGCACGGCATCAAAATACTGTTGCTGACAAACTAACATGGGACGAAACCGCTTTGAGTTTCGCACTGAAAGTGGATGACGATAAAATGAAAGGTGGTCTTCCTTCTCTTTATTTGAACGTTGCCAAATGTTACGAAGACTTGAAGGACTTTGATAGCGCAAAGACAAATTATCAACTAGCGCTTTCATTTTCGAGCGCTTTGCTGGACGACGGTTATGGTAAAATGATCAAATCAGGAATTGCTAGTGGTATTGACAGAGTGTCGACCGCCAAATACACCTGACGATTTTTGAATATTTGGCTGGGCGTAGTGCATTGGGGCGTAGTCGACGGGACATTAGGGCTATTTGTCCTCAGTCTCTTTTAACGAACTGACTCACGAGGTTATCAAATGTAAGTACAATCCAATAGGTATTGATATAGTCGAATTCTTCCCCCGAGGGCCGCTGCTGAATGGTAAACAGGTAACCCGGCGTTATCTTTATATTCTCGAAAAGTTGATAGCTGATTCCGAGGTAAATTCGATTTTGGTCAAATACATTGGGATTCCCCATTACCGCTTTTCCGAATTGCAGCATGATTTCGTCATAGGCAATAACACTAAGCGCTTTTTCATTAAGCCAATCACCTCTAATGGGCTTTTCAAACCGCGCCATATAGCGAAAGCGCCAGTTCGGTTTATAGTTACCTGAGTTGGATAGATCGCGCGTCCGGTACTCAAACGAATACCGGTTACCGTAATTTATCCACTTGTATTTTTGTTCCTGCTCAAGGCGAAGTGTGTACCGAAATTCCTTCACCGGTGCGCGATCAAGGTCCGCCGGGTTCGTATACAAAAAATAGGATTCAAAATAGCCAAAGGGAGAGAGGCTCACTTTAAAATTCTTGTTAATGCTATAGGTAAACCATAGCCAATAGCTATCAAACTGATCCGCATCGAACATGCTGCTGCCAGGTTCAGTATCCTGGGTACGCTTTTGAATCCACAGTTCTGTGCGCAATCTGTCGGTTATGTTATCTGCCAATATAATGCGGCCCCAAAATACATTATGGTGATACTTGGTTTGGGCGAGCAAAGAATGAGACGAGAGCACAACGGCCAGTAGTAGCCAGCATCTGTTGAAGGTCATAATTCATCTATAACATCTATAAATATAGTGGATTTTACAGATATTCCGCAAGAGGAATTTCGGGGGCTCTTTACAGGCAAAAAGCAAAAGGCTTATCTATTTCCCGGTACCAGTTTAACCCTGTTTAGTGTATAGCTGAAGTCTTCATTGCCAACTCTGAATTCTTTATTTTCATCCAGGACAAAAAGGACATTGTCGTCTCCTTTCAGCAAATACAGATATGCGTCGGTGGCCAGTTCTAACCTATATACTTCCTCGCCAGGGTTTGCTTTTATGTCTTTCATGATCGTCCAGTTCCCTTTGATTAATTTCTGTTGGTAAGAACTGCCGTCTGGCTGTTTAACTACATCGCCACCTCCTATAAGTAGTAGCGTATAGGTTGTGGGTTGCAACGTCGCCGGATCCTGGTAAAGGATAAGGTCCCATTTTAACTTTATACAATCAGGAGGAGTTGATATTTTTAGTTGTCTTGCTATTTCGTCGCACGGCGGCCTTCCTTCGAAAACTCCTAATACAGTCGGGCCGGTTGGTATGGGACGGAAGGTAATGGTTTGTGAAAGTCTATTATCTGCTGCTGCTGTTTGTGCTTTTGAAGGATTTGAGAATGCGCCGCATAAACCTATGGCAACTGCAATTGAAATGACTTTCAGAGGGGCTACTTTTTTCATCTTCAAGCCGGGTTACTTATTATCGATCCTGTTCAAGGTATAACTCCATGCAGCACTTCCTATCATCAACTGCTGATCACTGTCCAATAAATGAAGCACATTGTCACTAAGTCTTAAAAAAGAAATGACCTTTTTTGTTCCACTATCTTCTAACCGGTAGACGATCTTCCTGCCGGGTGGCGCCGTACTTTTGTCGATTGTCCATTTGCCTTCTATGTCAATTTGCTTTCCGCCTCCAATAAATCCTGTAGTTCCTGGTTCGGGCAGGCCATATATGGAATGAAGCTTGTACGTGGTTGGCGTTTTTGTAGACTGATCGTGATAGAGGGTAACCTTCCATTTTATGACATCACAATCAGTATTGACAGGAATACCAGGCAATGGTCTTGAAACCGGGCTGCATGGAGTGCTGCCTGCGAAAACTCCGAAGACTGATGAAGTCCCCTGGCTTTTTTGCTGGGCATAGCAATTCTTTGCTATAAAAAATAGCAAAGAAGCTGTAAGAATAAACTTGATCTGCGTCACGGGCTTTACTTTTATGGGAAGTTACCTACGAATCATCGGGCGGCCCAATTATTTACATCTAATAGCACCGTACCTTGACCAAAGGTCGGGTTCGTGGGGGGATAAGGTGGATTTTTTAGATTTCGACTGAATATCATACGACCAGAAAGACCAGCGAATTGTTGCATTTCTTTTATTGTCCCGTTTAATTAAATTTAGTCTGCCTGAATTGGGCCAACACCCATGGATCGTTTTGTCTTATTTTTCTTCCTCCTGGTAATTCTTCTCGGGCACGGCGCTCTCGCACAACCGCTACAATACCAATTTGGTCGAATTGACATCGGGAAAGGGCTCTCGCACCAAACCGTTAATGATATCCACAAGGACAACACAGGGTACCTGTGGTTTGCCACGGCTTCAGGCTTGAATCGGTATGATGGCTATTCTATCAAAGTGTTCCGGAATATTCCCGGAGATACAACATCCATCGCGTCGAATGAGGTAAACCGGCTGTATGAAGGTCCGGGGGGAATGCTATGGATCTATTCCTATTCGGGCAACGATGTATACGATCCGCGAACGGAAACTTTCCATAGAAACACTAATGCACTCTTAAGTAGCATGGGCATTGCGACCGGAATGATCACATTTATCAAAAAAGACCGATCCGGTAACTTTTGGTTTATTCACTATAACCAGGGCCTGTTTTGTTTTAATCCAACGACGAAGACAACCAAACGGCTCGTTCCAGTGGCTAACGATTCGGGGAGCATAGCATCCTTACAAATGACGGCTGTGGAGGAAGACTCGGAGGGCAATATGTGGCTTATCCACCAAAATGGCATCTTCGAAAGGATTGACCATAAATCAATGCGCGTTACATACCGCAATGTGGAGCTGCGCGATCGGTTTAACGCCCAACTTTTCGAATATATCTTAATGATCGATTCCGACAATGATCTGTGGATGGCCAGCGACCGGAATTTTGGATGCTTTCATTATGATATAAAAAAAGGAACACTTACCAACTTCAACCGCGAATCGAAGGCAAGACTTACCTCCAACATCGTCAAGAAAATTGTCGAGGACGGGAAAGGGATCATTTGGATCGGTACCGAGAATGGCGGAGTTAACCTGATCAACAAGAAAGATTTTTCCGTTACCAGTTTGCTCTACGATGAAGAAGATGACCGCTCGTTGAGCGAGAACAGCATCCACGCCATGTTGAAAGACCGCGAAGGAATTATATGGCTGGGTACATACAAAAACGGAATATCATTTTATCATCCCGACGTCTTCCGGTTCCAAGTGTACAAAAACCAAAAATCGAAACGCAACAGCCTGCCTTTTAACGACATTAACGCGTTGGCCAGTGATACGGTGGGAAACTTATGGATAGGAACCAATGGCGGGGGCCTTATGTATTTCGATCGTAAGCAAAACTCGTTCAAGCAATATTTGCACGATCCATCCAATCGCAATTCCCTCAGCAATAACGTCATTGTAAGCCTCTTGATCGATCATGAAAGCATGCTCTGGATAGGAACCTACTACGGTGGACTGAATCGCTTTGATGGTGAGCGATTTCAAACGTACCTGCGCGACGCATCGAACCCAAAAAGTCCGGGTGACGATAATGCCTGGGACATTTGTGAAGATTCAGAACACAATCTCTGGATCGGCACACTGAAAGGCGGCGTCGATGTTTATAATCGCAGGAAAGATGAGTTCTACCATTATAAAAGTGGAGATGTAAATTCCATCCACACCTCGTACGTGCCCGCAGTGATGGAAGATAGAGACGGCAACATGTGGATGGGAACTGGCTATGGCGTTGAAGTACTCGACAAGCAGTCAGGTCGCTTCATTCATTACCTCAACAATCCGAAAGATTCAACTTCCATCAGTGACAACAGCATTATTTCAATTATACAGGATTGGCGGGGATTGATATGGGTTGGCACCCATAGTGGATTGAACCTGTATGAACCAGCAACAAAAACATTTCGTGTGTTCAGGGAGGAAGATGGCCTGGCACATGATTTCATTTTGTCATTGGTGGAAGATGATGATCATAACATCTGGATGGCGACGCCACAGGGCTTATCCAAGCTAATGATTTCCGATACTTTGCCTAAAGGAGCAGTCGGTGAGCGCTATGCGTTTTCGTTCGCCAATTATGGTGAATCCGATGGGTTATGGGGTAGCGCATTCCATGAGAATGCAGCATTGAAATGTGCTACGGGGGAATTGGCATTCGGAGGATTGCAGGGCTTTACTATTTTTCAGCCCTCCAGAATCAGCAAGGACGAGATTGTGCCGAAGGTGGTCTTTACTGACTTTCAATTATTCAACCGCAGTGTAAAGATTGGTGAGAGTAGCAATCGCAGCATTGTCTTGCCGGCCGCCGTGTCGCAGTTGTCGGAGATTACGCTAAAGCCTCAAAACAACATTTTCTCGATCGAGTTTGCTGCGCTCAATTTTTTTCATCCCGAAAAAACGAAATACAAATACAAACTCGAAGGTTTTAACAAGGAGTGGCTTACGACTGAAGGAGCGCAACGCACCGTAACATTCACAAACCTGGATCCAGGTGAATACAGCTTCCAGGTGATGGCCTCCAATAGCGAGGGCGTGTGGAGCGATCATCCAACAACCATTCGCATCAATGTGTTGCCTCCGTTCTGGAAATCAAACTTGGCCCTTGTTCTCTATTCTATATTTATCATGGCAAGCCTGTTGTTTGTGCGCTGGCTCACCGTAACCAGGCTGAGAATGAATTTCAAGATTCACCATGAACGACTGGAGGCGCAACGCATGCACGAGCTGGACAGGATGAAGATAAAGTTTTTTACCAACGTCAGTCATGAGTTTCGTACGCCACTGACGCTGATTCTCACGCCGCTGGAAAAGCTCATTGGCAAGGCAACAGGTGAGGATGTTTCACAGCTTCAACTGATACACCGCAACGCGCGCAGGTTACTGAATCTGGTTAATCAGCTGCTTGATTTTAGAAAAGTGGAGGTGCAGGAGGTGAGACTTAACACGTCCGAAGGCGATATCGTCGGTTTTATTAAATATCTCGTGTATTCATTTTCGGATCTCTCGGAAAAGAAAAACATCAACCTGTCCTTCAATTCGACGGTAAGACAATTGGAGACGTTTTTTGATCAGGATAAGATGGAGAAGATTTTATTTAATCTGCTGTCCAACGCATTCAAGTTCACACCCGAAGGGGGGAAGGTGAGCGTTGAATTGTCCCTGAAGGAAGAGGAAGGGGATTGTTTTCTGCTTATGAAAGTGGTGGATACGGGCATTGGCATTCCTGCTGACAAAAAACTGAAAATATTTGAACGTTTTTTCCAGAATGACTTACCCGAATACCTGGTAAATCAGGGCAGCGGAATAGGCCTGGCCATAACCTGGGAGTTTGTGAAAGTACACGGTGGCACCATTGAAGTGGATAGTGAACCGGGTAAAGGAAGCTGCTTCACCGTGATGTTGCCGGTAGCGCGGCTTGAGTCCGAAACGGTAATGCACTACCCGCACGCCGATGGCGAACAGGACGAAATTCAGGATAGTGCGGGCAACAACGGCAAACCGGTGCTCTTGCTTGTAGAAGACAACGAGGACTTCAGGTTTTATTTAAAAGACAATTTGAAGACACAGTATGCTATTCTGGAAGCATCCAACGGTCAGACCGCATTGCAAAAAGTATTGGCTTCGGTCCCGGACCTTATTGTGAGTGATATTATGATGCCCGAAATGGATGGTGTAGAGCTGTGCAGAAAAGTTAAAAACGATGTGCGGACGTCGCATATTCCAGTTATCCTGCTCACAGCCCGTGCGGCCGAAGAACAAAAGATTGAGGGTTTTGAATCAGGGGCGAATGACTATATCACCAAGCCCTTCAGCTTTGAGATTCTTCAATCAAGGATCAAGAATCTATTGGCGCAACGGGAAGCTTCACAAAAGCAATTTCAGAAGCATTTTGACGTGAAAGCCAGTAATATTGAAGTTGCTTCACTCGACGAGAAGCTCATCAAAAGGGCCATTGAGCTGGTCGAATTGAACATAACAGAACCGGATTTTTCAGTAGAGAATCTGAGCCGCGAACTGGGCATGAGCCGCGTCTATTTATACAAGAAACTGCTTTCGCTTACCGGCAAATCGCCGCTTGAATTTATCCGGACGATTCGCCTGCAACAGGCAGCTCAATTGCTTGAAAAGAGCCAGTTAAATGTTTCAGAGGTGGCTTACAAGGTGGGTTTCAACAATCCCAAGTACTTTGCTAAGTGCTTTAAGGAGGAGTATAAGATGCTGCCTTCTGCCTATGCTTCTTCAAGAAAATAGAGATGCTACATGCTTTTTTGCAGCAACAAAGTTGTCGTTATGATCCTTTACTAAACAAATCACCCCTAAATCGGAACGTTTTGGTGACCATAAAGAAATGAATGTGCTATTAGATTTGCTACCTGGCAAGTAAAGCGCATGCATTCATGGCTGACCTGAAAAAGAGAAACAGAATCCTGATGACACTCGAAATAGTCATTTACGTGGTGATCGCGGTTTCCATTGCCCTTCTGGTCATCAGGTAGCCTTCCATCCATCGTACTTTTCGTCCATCAAATCTGTCTTGCCCCCTTGCCGCGCCATGCGGAGAGTTTGAAAATGAGCTGTTTGGCGTGCCTGGTTAACAAATGCCCCCCTAATCCTTAACAATTTTCGCCCTACGCAAGTCAGAAAATACGCGTAGGAACGCAAACAACGATCAATGTGTCTACGTAAATGCCGTCATGAAGACTGCCAATGATCAGAGCGCACAGGTGATACTAGTTGCACATGTGCTCCGTAAAAAAAGTGTATGAGCTTGCGAGCAGCCATTCTCCTTTTTTCTCCATGCCAGAAAAACTCGTAGATGTTTTATGCGATATACACAATCCAGAAAAAATACATGCTGTGGCAGTCTTAGCGTTGCCTTGCAGCGTCCAGCTGTCCGCGTAACTGATAGATCAATTGCGCTGCTTCTCCACGCGTAATCGTACCGGGCGAGATCGTTGACGCCGATTCAAGTTTTTTCAGCAATCCTTCCCCACCACTGGATATGACTCGCGCTGCGGGATGTTCCGGATCAGAGATGGAAATCCCCTTCGCAAGGCCAGCAATGATAGAGATTGCCATTTCTTTTGTTACCGCCTGGTCAGGATAGGCATACACGGGCGGACCGTGGAGCGATTTGCTGCCCCACCAGTAATTGAGATAGTTACGCACCTCGAAAGTGAAGAATTCTTTTTCAGACTGCGTCGAGTAGTCGTATAGCGTTTCGATGAATTTAAATTCAGGATGACTGCGTGGCACGTCAGTAAAATGCGCCGCCGTAATGCTCAATGGAATGTCCAGGCCCACGACAGCCATATGGGCAAACTCGCCCAGTGTCGCCGGCTGATCGGCGTGAAATTGATAGTTCTCGTCGCCATCGGTAGCGCCAAGTAAGCTCAATTTCTGCACGGCCTCGTAGGCCACAGCACCTCCGGGCAAGTCCTTGTAGAAGAAAATTGTCGAGTGCTGATCGAGCAAGGCATCCTGGATGTCCGTGACCGGAACGTCGCTCAGTTCGCGCTTACTTTTTACAGCAAGGGCGGCCGCGACTCCGGCTGCCTGTCCGAGGGAAGAGTAGACTGGTTCCATCCTGACACTCGAGATCGCCACATGTGTGGCGGATATGCAGACGGGAACGATGAGCCCTTTTCTGGCCTTGGGTACCATTACGCCATACGGGATCTGATAAGGTCCCGTAACATCGTTGAGGTGAAGTCCTCCTTCGCCGCAGGGAGAGTTCAGGTCGATGGGATTTTGAACGTTGTGAGAATCGATCGGGTAGGTGCCGATGGCGATCGCATCTGGCTGGAGAGGCCCACGCAGTCCATTGCCGCGAAGGTCTTTGTGCAGGTCGCTTTCTGTTAGTGTATACAAGCCTTCGATGCGCCTGCCCGTCCTTACGTAAAGTCGGTAAGGCCAGTTACTGTTGTCGGTGAACTCGTCGTCGGAAAGACCCCACTGTGGTGAGCCACCCTCGGTTTGGATGTAGTACAACCATCCGAGTTCGTGATTCTTGTAGATCTGTTCCATCTCCGCGCGTTTCTCCCAGCCGGCCAGTACATACTCCGTTGACAAGCCTGCGAGGTCGCCCGCACCGAGCATATCACTTTTGCCATTCGGCAGCCAGGGTTTCGTGTTTGGATTCCAGTCGTACTTTTTTGCATCATAACCCGGCGGAGGAGATTTCAGACGGTAAGGGTGATCGGCCCGCCCATAGTCCTTCGCGTTGAAGCGAAAGGTGAAGGCTTGCGTCCGGTTATCCCTTTCTCCAGTGCTACCGGGAAAGATGGTGCCGCGCAACGCCCCGGCCGTACGCACGCCGCAAAATGCCTCGGTGTAGATCATACCGGCATGGGGTTCTTCCTTTGAGCGCGCTTCCCGGCCGATGCGGAAGGGCGCGCCGGCGAATGCCGCTACGTCGCCCTCATAAGTAGCATCGACGATGATCGTTCCATCATAGCGATGTTCAGCCCCAAGTCTACCCTGGTTGTCGCGATCGCGCGTGATGACCGCCACCACGCGATCGCCTTTCATCTTTACGCCTGTGGGAACTTCCCTGAACTTTATAATCACCGATGGTACTTCGGCGACCATCTCGGCAAAGATGCGCGCAGCGGTCTTCGGTTCCCAGCCTCTTCCTTCGGCCACGCTCCAGCGCGAAGGATCTTTCACATCTCTCGCTACGACCGGATCGTTCGCGAGGGATGTCAGGTGATATTTCATGACGCGTTGTCGAAATTCCTCCATCACACCACTGTTAGCCTGCACGACATAGTCGTCGAGCCGGTTAACTCCCGACGACAGCACGCCTCCCAGTACGGGTGATTGTTCGACAAGCATGACCCGCATGCCAAGTCGTCCTGCGGCGATCGCAGCGGCAACGCCGGCCGGCGTACCGCCAACCACAACCACATCATAAGGCTCCGGCGGCATGCTGACGGTGGCAGTCGTGACATTCGTCGCAAGAGATAAAAGCAGTAGTGTTGTTATCAGTGTCGTTCGCATCCTGTAAAGCTTATTAGTTTAAACACCGCCCTCGTACGTCTTTGCAAAAATAAGCGTAAGTATGAATTGCCTTAAAACAGCCAGTTGACTGGTTAGGACAGCATCCTGTCGAAAACGTAAGGCGCTTATTTTTGCTACGACGTACTCGTCTGAACGTCAATTCATGACAAGGGCGGCCATTGTAAAATGAATATTATGGTACGCACGGTTCACCGCTCAGTATCCGGGATTTTGATCTTCCTGATTGATCGCGTCGTTGAAGTTCAACTCCGAAAGAGGAATCGGGAACAGGTAGTGTTTTTCAGCGATTACTTTTCCGCGGTTGGCGAGGATCAGCGCCGCCGCCTTACCTGTCCGCTTCAGTTCGAACCAGCGCTTGCCTTCAAATATGAATTCATATCCCAGTTCCTCGATCACCTTGTCGACGAATGAATTCTCATCGTAGTCGGCGATGTTGAGATCGAATGCCGACGGCACATTCTGATCTTGTCCGTAAGCCCTGCGATGTACTTTGTTCAGGGCCTCCACGGCTTCGGGAGTGGGTCCGCCTGCTGCGCGCGTGGCAGCCTCGGCGTAGATCAAAAGCACTTCCGCGTAACGGTACATGGGTTGATCGATGCCAGAATCATTTTGACTGGCAGCACTCTGATCTACAAATTTTCGGCTCACCAGTGTGGCATCACCAAGTCCGAAGTTGACCTTGTTCCACAGACCCTTTCTCAAATCGTTGTCGTTCCAGTTCTTGTAAAAAGGAATCGTTGCGTCGCTGTAGTGCGCATAGGAGCCGCCGAAGTTGAACAAGCCGGTACTCGGATGGTTGAGGACCCAGGCTATGAAGTTGCCCTGACCGAGTTGACGGGCAAATTTCAAATAGAAGATCTCTTCCGTCGTCGTAAGAACATCCGGACCCCAGATGTCGGTTGCGATATCGTCCGGTGTTGTAATGGGCACGAGTGAGAATTTGCTAGCATCCATTACCTCCTTAGCCAGGTCACGGGCTTCGCCGTACTTTTGCATGTTGAGATAAACATCGGCAAGCATGGTTTTCGCGGCATACGTCGTGGGTCTGCCGACATCACTTTGATCGGTCGGCAGGTTTGCGCCTGCGTAAAGTAGGTCATCGACGATCAATTCATAAACACTTTCGACGGTGCTTCGGGGTATATCTTTGTCGGCCATATTGTCTTCCGTCCTGATAGGCACTGCGCCCCAGGCCCTCACGAGATGAAAGTAGCTGAACGCGCGCAGGAACCTGGCTTCAGCCATGAACCGGGCCTTGTCGCCGTCGCTTACCGCCGGTGCGTCCGGTGCATTCATCAAAATGTAGTTTGCATTTCGAATGCTGAGGTAGAATAAACCCCATACGCCTCCCACGCTGTTCGCCCAGGTGGTGTTTAGTCCCTGGAAGTCGTTGAACACTGCACGACTTCCCCTTCCGTAACCCCATTCTGTATGAGCGTCGAGTGGCGCGAGATAATTTCCAATGAAGCTGCCGTTTCGCAAAGGGGTATACACTGCATTGATAGCGGTCTCTAACTCAGCCGCCGTGTTATAATAGTTTTCCGCTACGATGTCTCTTGGATTTTCTTCCAGGGCATCCTGACAGGATACAAGAGCCAGGAGCAAACAAACTGGGGCAACGCCCCGCTTCAGCATTGAACTCATTGATCGTATAATATTCTTCATTGCCTTGATGATTAATCTTTATGAACCTTAGAACCCGGCGCGCAGGCCAACTGTATAGGATTTTGTAGTAGGGTAACTGTAGTGATCGATTCCCCTGTTCGTACCCAATCCCTTGGTGTTGACTTCAGGATCCCACCACGAGTAATCGGTGCCTGTGAGCAGATTCTGACCACTCACGTAAACCTGGAAGCGGCGGATCCAGTTTGATTTCTGCACAGGAATATTGTAGGCGAGTTGTATGTTCTTCAGTCGTATATACGAGCCATCCTCGACGAAGCGGTCTGAGACTTCAACGGACGACTGCCGGCTTATCTTTGGATACTTCGCATTGGGGTTCTCAGGTGTCCAGTGATCGGTAAGGACATCCTTCGGTCCGTTCAAACCTTGTCCGTAGTCAAGCGTACTCGGCGCTGAGCTTACATTGAAGATGTCGTTGCCGACAGTGCCCTGAATAAAAAAGGAGAGCTCGAAGTTCTTGTAGGACACACTGGAATTAAGCCCGAAGATCATATCCGGATTGGGGTTGCCGATATACGTCTTGTCATCAGCTGTGATGAGCCCGTCTCCGGTCAGGTCGAGGTATTTGATTTTCCCCTGGTCTGTGTATCCATCTTCCAGGTATCCGAAGAATTGTCCGATAGGCCGACCCTCTCTGAGTATCCCGACGTTGTCATTAAGGATCAGGACCGATACGCTGTTGGTTAATATGTCCTGACCGCCTGCAAGCTTTGTGACTTTATTGCTCAGAAAAGTCGTATTGACGCTGGCATTCCAGTTGAAGTTGGGACGGCTCACGATATGCGCGTTGATACTTAGCTCCACCCCTTTGTTCTGAACTCCGCCCACATTCTGAATGGTCTGAGTGAATCCCATCGAGCTCGGAAGACGAACGATGTTGAGCAGATCCCGCGTATTCTTCACAAAATAATCGGCAGACACCACGATCCTGTCATTCAGGATACCCAGGTCCACGCCGGCATCAAATTGTTCGGTGGTTTCCCACTTCAGGTCGGATGGCAAGGTCGTTCCTGGCGCAAAGGTGACATATAACGAATTCCCGAAGATTGTGTTTCCCGCATCGAGCCGGTTGAGCGTTGCATACGGGTTGATCGCCTGGCTGCCGGTCACGCCCCAGCTTGCGCGGATTTTCAGGTCGCTTACGACCTTGCTACTCTTGAGAAAATCTTCCTCAGATAACCTCCAGGCTACAGCTGCGGAAGGGAAGTAACCCCATTTGTTTCCCTCCGAGAATCGCGATGAACCGTCGGCGCGAAAGCTTGCCGTTAGCAGGTACTTATCGCGATAGGAATAATTCACGCGACCCAGCCAGGAGAGAATAGCGGATTCAATAAAATTCGATTGTGGTATACCTGGACTGCTGGCTGCTCCAAGATTGCTCGTCTGGAACACATCACTGAGGAAGCCCTGGCTCCGGGCATTAAAGCCCTCAGTTTGAAAGTGCTGGTACGTGTAGCCGACAACGGCTGAAACCGTATGCCGGTCGCTGAAAGTATTGTTATAGCTGATGGTATTTTCACTGAGCAGACTGGTCACACTGCTCACTTGTATCTCGGCAATGCCGTCGGAATTTCTGAACTCGCGGGTCCTGAATATATCGGAACGGCTATCCGTATTTTCGACACCGCCGGAGATCTTGATGGAAAAATTTCGAATGGGCTTATAGATGAAAGCCGCGTTCGCAAACACAATGTTCTCTCTGATGTTCGTGCTTTCCTCGTTAATGAAGTAAAGCGGATTCGTCATATCGGGAACCACAAATGGATGTGCCGTCGAAACATCGTTGATGGTGCCGTCCTCGTTGTATGGCGATGCCGTTGGTGGTGCCGTGATAGCCGAGTTAACCAGGCTTGTTCCCCGCGATCCACTCTGGCTGTCCTTCCTGCCGCTGGTGGAACGGGTCAGGATGGTTGACAGCTGAAGACTGAGTTTGTCGCTGACGTCATGGTCGATTTTCGTCCGAAGCGAGTAGCGGTTAAAATCGCTGCCTTTGATAATTCCATCCTGTTGGAATATACTTCCCCCCAGGGAAAAGCGGGTCTTGTCGCTGCCGCCGTTAACGGTAAGCGAACCCGTGTACATAGGAGCGTCTTGAAAGACCTCATCCTGCCAATCAGTTCCTTCGCCGAAACTGTCTATCTGATCCTGTGTAAAGTATGGTGCGATGTTATCATTCGCCGCCTGGATATTAAATAGCTGAGCATATTCCGAGGCATTCATCAGTTCAAGTTTCTTCCTCAGGCGCTGCATGCTGTAACTCGTTTCGAAGCTGACCGTTGGTTCTCCCGATTTTCCCGTCTTCGTCGTGATGATGACCACGCCATTCGCGCCCCTTGAACCATAGATAGCAGTGGCGGAGGCGTCTTTCAGAATTTCAATGCTTTCAATGTCCGAATTGCTCAGGTTGACGGGCTGTCCGGAGAGCGGAAATCCGTCAACGACGTACAACGGCTCGTTGTCACCCTGAATAGAATTCGTTCCCCGGATGCGTACGCTTACAGCAGGTCCTGGAGCTCCCGTGTTCTGCACGACCTCAACGCCCGCGGCGCGGCCCGTTAGCGCCTGCATCACGTCACCCGAAGGATAGGCGTTGACCAAGTCACCTTTGACGGACGACACTGAGCCGGTGATATCGCGTTTCTTCACGATGCCGTACCCTACAACCACGACCTGTTCGAGCTCATGAATGTCCGGAGTCATCCGGATGTCGATGGAGGTCTTGTCACCGATCGGGACTTCCTGAGTGGCGTACCCGATAAAAGAAAATATCAGGACACTCTTCTCGTGCTCCGTTAAAACTGACAGCGAATACCTTCCGTCAGCATCCGTCGCGGTGCCCATCCCGGTTCCTTTTACGAGAATACTAACCCCTGGGAGGGGGGCGCCATTTTCATCAGCAACCTGGCCCGTAATGATCCTGTCTAATGCACCGGTTTGCCTCCGGTCCTCTTTGCGTAGCACGATCTGATCGTCGATCGCCTCAAAGACGACACGGTAGGGATCAAACAGTTTTTTCAGTACGTCCCCGAGCGTGTCGTTATTCGCGCGCAGGCTAACTTCGTTGCTAACCGGGATCACCTGCGGACTGTAAACGAACCTGATGCGCGCCGCTCGTTCAATCTCGCCCAGGACGACTACCAATTCCTGGTTCCTGACATCCAGGGAAATTTTCTTGTCAAGCACTTCCTGTCCCCATGACTCCGTCGCAAGCACCACTCCCGAGGTGGCAAGGATCGTAATGATTGGGATGATGGCTGCTTTCATGATGAATAGGATGATTGGAGAATGGATTTGTAAGGGTTTTTCCATAATTTGAATGGTTAAATATTTAACGATACCTCAGACTGGTGATGCCGCAAACATCACCGGTCTACTTTTCTTAAGGGTTCAACAGGTCAGGTCATATGATATACTTTGCCAAGGTTGAGGGCATGGGAAAGAAGTCGTGAGCCCTTAGTATTTAGGCATGAGTTGGTAATGAGTATTTAAAGTATTTAAATACCTCCTTCTTAGATTACTGTGTTGTCAGAAAGGCAGTTTGCCTCCCAACCTTGTGGTCTCCGGGTATTGCTATAAACGCGCCATACTCAGGACCCACTCACGACTAAGTACTAAGGACTAAATACTTCTTTCAAGTATTTCATCCCTTAATCTTTACATCCAATGCCCGTAATCGTCACGCGGTCATTGACAATCTGATATCCTACGCCGATTGAACGACAAATCAGCGCCAGCTTTACAGGAAATGGCTCATCGGTAAAGGAGGCCGTCACTGAACATCCGCCAATGTCTGCATTGGTGAAATTGATCTGCACCTCATAGGCGCTTGCAAGCGACTTCAAAACCTCTGATGCGGGGGTAGCCGTGAACGTAAGATATGTATCCGGCACTTTTAACTCTTCAATCGAAACAGAGTCAAGTCGCGTATGCTGGATCTGACCGGCGTTATCCCTGAGAATGAATTGCTCATTCTCGGTCAGAATGATATTCGGCTCACTGTCTTTCTCACGCTTGTTCTTATCGTTGTGCGAATAGATAGACACGGTTCCGCTTTTTACGATTACAGAGATCTGTCCATGTGATTCGTCGGTAGTGATCTCGAAGCTTGTGCCGAGAACTTTGGCAGTAACTTTTCCTGCATTCACATAAAAAGGTTTGCTTGGATCTTTTGTTACCTCAAAGAATGCAGTGCCTTCCAGAAAGATATTGCGTGAATCACCAATGAACTCGCGAGGGTACCTGAGAAGACTGTTTTGGGATAGCAATACAGAACTGTTGTCCGGCAGGCTGATCAGGAGGGCGTTGTCGCCTTTGTTTATACGCTCAATCATGTAGTTGCCTGGAAGGCTCGCTGTTTCTTCGCCCGGGTCTTCAGTATTTTGCCTTACAATGGAGAATTGTCTCACATACCATCCCGCTACAGCTAAGATGATAACTGAAGCGGCCGCTGCTGTCCAGAACGAGAACAAGGTCCTGCTACGGGCTGGCCGTCCTTCGCTACCAATGCCGGCCATGATGTCCGCGATTTCCACGTTCAACTCCTCTTCACTGATAAAGTCATCGTGAACAGGATGAATAGCCAATACAATGGCCCGGGCTTCCGTGATGACATCCTGTTGATAAGCGTGTTCCCGGATCCAGCCTTTCCAAATGACATCCTCCTCCGGCGATGGATGTCTCACCCATGAACGAAAGCGGAGATCGTCAACAAAGTCTTTTGCTGAGTACTTTTTATACTTATTCATGCGGATACAAGGTCCTTTCAAGAAAGAATAGACAACGATTGCAAATTTCTACTCTCCGGATGAAAGCAATCTTGAAAAATTTTCGGTCGTCAGGTTTTCGAAATCGTGTTAACGCACCAGGAAAACGGTTGCATCTCGCGGCGGTCTTTGTTTTATTCAATAGAAAGAAGGAGATTTAAGTGCAAACGAATTCACGAACGCCCTGAGATCTTGAAAAGCGCTACGTCTGTCGGTTCGGACATCCAGCTCTGGGATGAATTCAGGAGCGGGAACAAAGCCAGCTTCGAAAAGTTGATGCAGGCGCATTATCCCCACCTGTACGCCTACGGGACGAAGTTCAGGAAGGACCGCGAATTTGTGAAAGACTGCCTGCAGGATCTTTTTCTTGAACTCTGGAAGAACAGAGGTACCCTCGGCAATACCAGCCACGTAAAGTCATATCTTTTCAAGTGCGTGCGGAACAAAATATTCCGGGCAGTCCAAAAAAACAAGTGGCATTCACAAGCCACGCAACTGGACAATAACTATGTCTTTGACGTAGAATTTTCGATAGAACATCATCTCATCCGCGAACAGACACTTCGCGATACCGCAAGCATATTCTCTAAAGTATTGAATACGTTGCCCAAGAGGCAAAAGGAGATCATTTACCTGAGATTCTATCAGGATCTTGAAATTGCCGAAATTGTAAAGGTGATGGACATTAACGCCCAGTCAGTTTACAATCTGATTAACAAGGCGCTTTCCACGCTGCATGAGCTTTTGCCCTCCAAAGACAGGTTGCTGAGTTAATAGTTAATACTTGAGCGACGCAGACTTGTCAGCCGAGCGAACTCTATTTTTTATCCAAAAAAATTCTTGCCCCCTTGCCGCGCGGAGAGTCCGAAAATGAGCTGTTTGGCCTGCCTGGTTAACAAATGCCCCCCTAATCCTTAACAATTTTCGCCCCCCGTTAACTTTCCGGTAAGCACTCCTGAACAATTGTGTACCCCCCCGAAGTGCACCCCTGATCTAATTTACGCAATCGATTTACGCAATCGGTTACAGGCGGGGTCTTTCCGGACTTTGCAACGCATAACAACCGATGGCGCAGCGAAAAAAGCACCCTTTTAAGCACGCCCGAAACGAACGGAATAACCATAACATTAACCATCAAATCTATGATCAAAAAACTCTACAGAAGCATGTTTGCAACTGTGGCGCTGCTCCTACTGGTATACTGCGTTACCAACGCACAGGACCGAGTAGTGACCGGAACAGTTAAAGACAAATCAGGACAGCCTATTATTGGTACGAACATCCTGAAGAAGGGCACTGCCGAAGGAACGACCACGGACGTGCAAGGAAAATTTGCGCTCACAGCCGCCGACAACGATGTGTTGGTATTTTCCTTTATCGGCTACGCAAGTCAGGAAATACGCGTAGGAACGCAAACAACAATCAATGTTTCCTTCGAGGAAGACGTGGCCACACTCAGTGAAGTGGTCGTCGTTGGTTACGGTACGCAGAAAAAGAGTGATCTCACCGGTGCCATTTCCTCTCTTGCCGGTGATGTGCTCAGGGAATCAGTTACTGCCAGCGTAGATCAGGCATTGCTGGGACGCGTATCTGGCGTGCAGGTAACGCAAAACTCGGGTCAGCCGGGTGGTGCCGTGTCGATACGCATTCGCGGCACTACTTCTCTTACACAAAGCAGTGAACCGCTTTACGTCATTGATGGAATCCAGGTAGGAGGAAACGCCTCAGGAATTTCGGGTTTCGACTGGCAAGGCGGCGCAGGCGGACAACAAGCGGCTGCAAGCAACCCGCTGGCTTCGATCAACCCCAACGACATTCAGAGCATTGAAGTGTTGAAGGATGCATCAGCAACTGCTATCTACGGTTCCAGGGCAGCCAACGGAGTCGTCATCATTACCACTAAACGCGGTAAGAAGGGCAGCGCGTCGATAAGCTACAACGGCTACTATGCACTTCAGGAAGTCTATAAAACGTTCGACATGATGGACCTTCCTACCTATGCTACCTATAATAACGAAGTAGCACAGGAGGTATCCACCATTAATTCAAACCCCAATTTTGCCGATCCCAGCCTGCTTGGTCCAGGCACAGACTGGCAGGATGCTGTCTTTCAGGTAGCGCCCATGCAGAGTCACACTATTACCGCTTCAGGGGGCGGCGAAGCAACACAATACATGGTCTCGGGAGGTTATTTCAGTCAGGAAGGTGTCATCATCGGGTCAAACTTCGACCGCTTTAACATACGCACCAATATCGACAGCCGGGTGAAAGAAGGCATCAACATAGGCGCCAGCATTTCCCTGTCGAGAAAGGACGAAAAGATCACGCTTCAAGACGGTGGAGATGGTGTCATTTCACAAGCTGCACAGATGGGTCCTCAAATTCCCGTTAAAAACTTCGATGGCACCTATGCAGGACCTGAGCAACAAAACATTTCCTCACAAATCAGTTCAAACCCTGTCGGGTTGGCTATGCTGAGAAACAATACCGTGCTCAACAACCGGATAATGACCAATGTGTATGCGGATATTCAGATCATCAAAGGGCTCAAGTTCAGGTCGGAATTCGCTGTGGACTATGGCAATACACTCAACAAAGCATTTTTGCCGACATACAAATGGGGCACACTCGTCAATAATACGAGCCAGTTTAGTCAACGGTCTGATCAGAGTTTCTTCTGGCTTTGGAAAAACTATCTCACGTATGAGAAAAACTTTGGTGTGCATGACGTCACCTTGCTCGCCGGTACGGAAGCTCAAAAAGGACAATGGGAAAGCTTTACAGCCTATAAGATTAACCTGCCCAATGATATTCAGGTGATGAATCAGGGTCAGGTATCCAACATACCCAATACGGGTGCTTCCGTCTGGAACACCTTGGCTTCGCTATTTGCCAGGGCAAACTATAGCTATCGCGACCGGTATCTGTTAACGGCCACCGTGAGAAGAGACGGTTCTTCAAGATTTGGTCCCAATAACCGTTGGGGTGTATTTCCTTCTGTGTCGGCCGCATGGAGAATATCAAACGAAGCCTTTTTCGCACAGTCTGAAGTGTTAAGCAACCTGAAGCTGAGAGTCGGATGGGGAAAGGTCGGTAACCAGGAAATTCGAAACTATGCCTTCGGCTCTGCGCTGAATAGTCTGAACTCATACTTTGGTCCGGCCATTATAAACAGTGCGTACTCCAACCCGGATGTGCAGTGGGAGTCCACATCGATGACCAACATTGGTCTGGACGTTGAGTTATTCGGCGGTCGTGTTGACGTTTCGTTGGAAGCTTACAATAAAATTACCGACAACTTACTTCTGCAGGTCAATCTGCCGGCCACATTCGGCGAGCAAGTCGGCGGCCCGCAAGCAAACGTGGGCAGCATGGAAAACAAAGGTTTCGAAGCAACACTTAATACAGTCAATATAGATAAGGGAAGGTTCAAGTGGACAACCAATGCCAACCTGTCGGTCAACCGGAATAAGGTAACCGACATGGGCGGCTATCCGATATTCAATGCACTCTATTGGTACACCGGATTCCAGACGGCTACGATGACCAATGCCGGATACCCTGTTGGCCAATTCTACGGCTATGTAGTGGATGGCATCTTTAAGTCCAAGCAGGAGATACTGGATCATGCCGTACAGATTCCCAGCGATGAAGATCCGTTGACGAACAAAATCGAAAGAACCACGGGAGTCTGGTTGGGAGACATCAAATGGAAAGACATCAATGGCGACGGCAAGATCACCAGTGAAGACCAGACCGTGATCGGCAATCCAAACCCTGATTTCACATTCGGATTCAACAACACATTTAGCTATGGCCCTTTTTCGCTGGATGTATTCATGATCGGATCTGTGGGGGGTGATATTCTGAACTACTCACGGGCGCGAAACGAACAGATGATCAGCAATTTCGACAACCAGTCGCTGACCGTACAAAACCGCGCACGCACGCAACTCATAGCCGGCGGCACCAATTTCAACAACATCGATGAGGTGGAGCTCGTGGATCCCACTACGAGTATGCCCCGGTTTGACAACGGTGGTGAGAACTTCAACCACTATATGTCTACACGGTGGCTTGAAGACGGCACGTACGTAAGAATTCAAAACCTGCGGTTGGCCTATTCACTTCCTTCCTCACTGATCAGCAAGGCGAAAATCTCGAGACTGCAATTGTATGTCAACGTCCAGAATGCTGCAACGTTCACAAATTATTCTGGTCTGGATCCGCAGGTTGGCGCTTTCAACCAAAGCTCTCTGCAACAGAATATCGATATGGGACGATATCCCTTACCACGCGTGTATACGTTCGGCGTGAACCTTGATTTCTAACATGATAAGCTGAAAGACACTATGAAAAGATATATCAAATATTTTCTGATTACAGCGCTAACTATTTCGTTTAGCGCATGTAAGGAAGAGTTCCTGGAGTTTGTTCCCGAAGATCAGGCTACTGTGGATGCCTGGTATCGCAACGAGAATGAAATCCGACAATCAACGGCATCGCTATACGGCAGGCCGTGGTTTGGTTTCAACGATGAGTTCGGTTGGCTTGCCGGTGACCTGATGGCCGGTGACATGCACCACAACTGGGATCAGGAAGGTCAGTTTTTCTATTTGTCGTACAACGAAAACAATTCCTACATCGGTGATGGCTGGCAAGGATTGTATGATGTGATCTCCTACGCTAACCTGATCATCGACGACATGCCCGTCATCGCGGGTCGCTATGGTGTGAGCGAGGGGATTATTAATGCCGGCCTCGCTGAAGCCAGGTTTATGAGAGGAATGGCGTACTTCCTGCTGACCGAATACTGGGGAGAGGCACCCATCATTGAGAAACCAGCGGCCAAGATTGCTTCCGGCAATCTCCAACTTCCAAAGAATACGACCGCCAGCCTCTATGAGTTTGCTCGCCGCGATCTGGTGTTTGCCGCTGAATACCTGCCGCCCGCCGATGATGCAGGCCGCGTTACTTCATGGGCAGCCAAGGGGATGCTGGCCAAATTGCATGTGACGCTTGGACAGCGAAGCGTGGGAGGCACTATGGGTTCTGCCGCAGACTTTGCAACGGCTGCCAGCTATGCTGCCGACGTAATCAACAACAGCGGACTGAGCTTATTCGCCAACTATGAGGATATGTTTAAAATCGATAACGAACATAATCCAGAGATTCTCTTTGCCCTGCAATGGATTAACGGAGGGTATGGATTCGGCAACAGTCGTCAGGCACGGTTCGCACGTCATAGCAGGGTTACTGGAGATTCCCAGGCCTGGGGCGGCGGCAAGTGTATGACGGAAAGTTTTCTGACTACCATTAAAGACAACGCCGGGTCGGAGATAGATAAGCGCAGAAGAGCGATTTATATGCAGGTTGGTGATGTCTATGATTACCTGGCTACAGCCGAGGGCGGATATGAGTATGACATCGTGTCGCGAGATGACAAAGGAAATCAGGTAGAAGGTTCCACTCCCACGCTCACCAGTCTTAAAAAGTATGTGGTGGGAAGTGCTGCTGATCATGGATACGTAATCTCAAACCAGGATTCACCGCTGGATATCTATATGCTGCGTTTGTCCGATGTGTACTTGCTTTACACGGAGGCGCTCATGGGTTCAAGCAGCACACTAGCCGATGGAGCAGGGCTTGCCAGTTACAACGCCGTAAGGGAGCGGGCAGGTCTGGACACGAGGACCTCGGTTTCATACATACAATTGTTCAACGAACGCAGGGTGGAATTTGCCCTGGAAGGTCTGTCATGGCTGGATGTGAAACGCAGGTACTATCGCAATTCTGAAGAAGCGATCGCATACCTCAATAGCCAGGGCCGTACAGACCGGTACTACAGGATTAATACGAACGATGGCCTGGAGAATGATCCGGCCGGCTATGAACTGGTTGCCGCCGGTCAGACTTCCGCTAACGGCAATCAGAATACCGACCCCGTCGTAAGTTTTAATGCTACAAAAATGGCCCTCCCTATTCCCGGTAGCGAAATGGTATCCAATCCCTTGCTGAAGGAAGAGGCCGTTGAATATGAATTTCAATAAAAATTGAACGAAGATGAAATTAACGCGATATAAATCTTTTCTGATTGTCATAGGGAAGATCATTCCCGGTCTGATGATCAGTGTCATGATATTGATTGCCTCCTGCGACGAGGATGGCGATGGAATGCACCTTGAAACTCCGGGCGGTGATCCGGTGATCGACTACGTAAGACTTTCTGATCCAGCGACGTCCGATTCGTTGTTGGTAAGCGCTACTTTGGGTACCGGTATTGTCATCGTAGGAAAGAACCTTGGTGGCACTCGTGAGGTTTGGTTCAACGACAAGCAGGCATCCGTAACGCCTACCTGGGTTACGAACAAGACCGTATTTGCCAGTGTTCCCAGTTTTGCGCCATCAAAGGTTACCAACATTCTGTATTTGGTAGATGCGAATAAGGATACACTGAAGCACAATTTCATCGTCTCGATCCCTGAACCGGAACTTATCGCTGCCAAAAATGAATGGCCACGGGAGGGAGAAAACCTTGTCATCTATGGAAACTATTTCTTTGAACCGGTAACGGTAACTTTTACGGGCGGTGTAGCAGGCGAGATTGTCGCCGTAAGCCAGACGCAGGTGGAGGTCGCTGTTCCTGAAGGTGCCACAGAAGGGCCCGTTACCCTGGCAACCAACTTCGGTGAAACGGCTTCTACTTTTCACGTTTGGGATAGACGCAATATCATCCTGAATTTTGATGATAAGGTAGCCAACGGTTGGCGTATTGGCCTGAGCGAAGATACGGATGGCCCCTTAGATGGTAAGTACCTTGTCGTGGGTGGGAACATTGCGAAAAATCAGCGCGATGAAGGTCCTGGCGCTCCTGCAGAATCTCCGCTGGTAATGGAATACTGGGGCGGTCCCGCTGGCCGGACTGAAAATTTCTATCCCTTATATCCCAATTCATACCGTGACTATGTACTGAAGTTTGAGACGAAGGTGAACAAATGGTATGGGGGACATCTCAATTTATGCTTGTCGACACCCACACACGCCGGTAGCAACCAGGAGATATGGAGCAACAGTCTTAATGCCCGCGCCATCTGGGCCCCCTGGACGATTGCAGGCGAAGAGTTCTCCACCGATGGAGAATGGATTACCGTGGTTGTACCAATGACTGAATTTCAGTATTTCATGGGTGCCCCCAGCGATGTTGAATACACACCTGGTCAAAAATTCATAGAAACTGCCGCTGGATCATTGAGCACCTGGTTGCTGGGCTCTCCTGAGAGCAGTGGCAATGCTGTTCAGTTCTATATCGACAACATCCGATTTGTTAAACCTTAATCTAAACACCAGGAAAAATGAGAAATGTGATTAAATATAGAATCAAAGGTCTTGCCTTGCTCCTCGTGGTGGCAGGACTGGTGGGATATCTATCTTCCTGCGAAGAAGAGGATGAGCCGTCTGGTGATGTGGCATTATTGAGTTTCGGACCAGCGGGTGTACATCATGGAGATGAAATAACCTTCTATGGTGTCAACCTTGACAAAGTATCCGAAATAGTGTTCCAGCCTTCTGTGGGTGTGCCAAAGAGTGCCTTTGCTTCTGTAACGTCAGACCGGATCAATATCATTGTTCCGGAGGCTGCAGAAGCTGGGAAGGTGACTTTGAAAACACCTAACGGAGATATTGAATCGAAGACGATTCTTAACTTCGAAGTTCCCGTGGTGATTACCAGTATTACCACAGAAGCCAAACCAGGCACGGACATTACCATCAAAGGGGACAAGCTCAACTGGATTGAAGAGTTGACTTTTGCGAGTGATCTAACCATAGAGAAGGAGAACTTCGTAAGCCAATCGCTTACCGAACTGGTGGTAACGGTGCCCATGGATGCTCAATCCGGTTACTTGTTGTTTGCCACAGGTGGAACCGAACCACTGACCTTTGGTTCGGAAGAACAACTGAAAGTAACACTTCCTGCAGTTACGGCAATAAATCCTTCATCAGCTAAGCATGCCGAAACGATTACCTTGGAAGGAACAGATCTTGATCTCGTTACGTCAGTTATTTTTTCGGGCGGGACAGAAGTGCCGGCTGCCGATTTTGTAAGTCAATCCGAAACGGCCATTCAATTGGCGGTTCCTGCGACCACGGTAAAAGGTAAGCTAACTTTGAAGCAGTTATCACCTGTCGATGTAGTAACAGAAAGTGAGTTAACGATCATTCTTCCTGTGGGAACGGCGGTTACTCCATCTCCTGCTAAGCCCGGAGTCGATGATATTACCATTACCGGTACCAACCTTGACCTTATTGGCGAGTTAGGATTGCCAGGCTCGGGCGCTGTGCTGGCCTCGGCGTTTAAATCAATTTCAGACACACAGATCGTCGTTGCATTGCCGGCGGGCACAAAGTCAGGCGGGATCACCTATAAAACCATCCACGGTTATTCCAACAACCTCGGTGTCACGGTGAGAGTACCGGCGCCGGGGCCACCTCCTCTGCCGATTACTTTATACGATGAGACCTTCGCCCCTGGTGGTGGTGATTGGAGCTGGAACAAAGTGATTTCTGATCCTGCGAATGCCGAGCAATTCTATTCAGGTGATGTCTCATGGAAATTTGAAACCACTAGCGGCGGTGGCCTTTCAAGCGGCGGTATAACAGCTACTGACGTCACCGGTCAGCAAGTATTTACTTTCGCCCTGTATGGCGGACCAGGAACCGAAGGAGCAACGGTCGCGGCCATTCTCAATGACAATTGGGGTGACTACAATTCTGTTACGCTTCAGGAGGGAAAATGGACAGAGTATCAAATACCAATAAGCAATTACCCAACAACAGACCGTACTAAGATTGTCAGATTTGCTTTAAAGGTGGAGGCGCCATCTTCTTCCGTGATCTATGCCGATAGGGTAGGCTTCGGGGCAGCGGGCCCGCCGCCACTGGACTACTATATCTACGACGACGCCACGAAGAATGACTGGGAACCGTGGGATGGCTGGGATATAGCGTCTAAAGATTTTGCTTCCGAGGAAGAAGTCTTTAAGGGTACAATGTCGATAAAGGCCGTGTACAGCGGACAGTATGGTGCTATTCAGCTTGGTAGAAATACGGCCATTGACATTACGGGATATTCCAGGCTGACTTTCCGCGTCTATGCTTCCACTGCTCAGGATTTTATCGTTCAGCTGAATAATGACGGCGACAATTACCTGAGCATTCCGCAAGGTTGGAGTGAGGTAAGTTTATCGATCGCCACCATGAACGGAAATACCAGCGCATTCAAGGAGTTGCGCCTGAAAAATAACAATGCCAACACACCGGTAACAATCTACCTTGACGAGATCGGGTTGAAAAATTAACGAATTGAATGAAATTGGTTGCCGGCGTATGATGGCTGGTGCAGGAAATTCCGGATGATAAGAGCTAACAGAGGAAGCAAAGTATTTTAACCGCGGAGACGCGAAGACGCAAAGTTTTTAACAGCATTTCATGGTACGGTGATTGTCTTCTCGCTTTACTATGAGCACTGAAAAAAATCTTTGCGAACCTTCGCGTCGTTGCGTCTCTGCCGTTAAAATACTTTGCTTCCTTTGCCCCTCATCAAAACAAAAAAGCCGTCCCTTTTGAGGCGACCTCTTTTTATTTGACTTCATCAGAGGCATGAAACTTGGTTTGAAAATGAAATTGACATCTTAATGAATCTAATCCGTCGAATTTTAGCAGTGCTGTGGTTGTTTTTCATATGGACTTTGTTCTCCTGCGGAGGTGAAAGCGATCCGGATCCGGAACCGCCAACACCGCCCGCCACAAAGCCGGATAGCACGGCGATCACGATTAACACGGCCGCTATTAAGCAGGAAATGATTGGCTTTGGTGGTGCCCTGACCTGGTATAGCAACTGGGTTACAGACAACAATAAAGCGAATGAGATCGCCGACCTGATGTTTACCGACCTGGGCATAGATATCATCCGGTTCAAGAATTGGTATTATCCCGGCAACTACCCTTCGGATAAGAGCACCGTGAACATGCCTGATGATAACGCCAGGGTACATTGGGACGCTACGAACAAATTATACGAGTTGGCTAAAGCACGAGACGCTGATGTAAAAATATTGCTGAGCTCGTGGGGCCCTCCGAAGTCACTGAAGAGCAACGATAAATTGCAGGAGGGGACCTTGAAAAAGGATGGTTCTGATTTTATGTACGATGCTTTCGCAGATTATTGGGTGGATGTTCTTGATCATGTTCCGTTCAATCCCGATTACATCAGTATTCAGAATGAACCTACCTATGTGACTTCCGGCTGGACAACCTGCGAATGGTCCATCAACGAAACCTCCGCGTTGCCGGGTTATAATACGGCGTTCAATAAGGTGTATGATAAAATAAAGATCCGGGCACATGTTCCCGTAATGATGGGGCCAGAATCACAGGACATTCCGAAGTTTACTTCATTTGCCAATGTGCTGAAGGACAATGTTAACTGTGGTTTATATGCTTTTCACCCCTATAACATAAACTCGGGTACAGGAAGTGCTGCGGTCGTTAGCGCGCTGCAAAGTGTCGGTAATTTTTCAACAAAGCTGAATCTGATGACAGAGTTTTCAGACAATCTTGACTGGCTAAGCACAGCCCTGTTCATCCATAATGCCCTCGTGTATGCTAATACCTCGGGTTATGTCTATTGGAAGCTCGCATGGAGCACGCCCGCCTCTGGCGAAGATGCCGGCATGATCAGTATAAGTTCGTCGAATGCAACCGCCTCCTATAAGGTGACGCCCTACTATTATCTAATCAAGCATTTTGCAAAACACGTAGATGCAGGGTATCACCGCGTGGAGGCAAGTTCATCCAAGACGTCTTTGTATACCTCGGCCTTCATCAGCCCTGATAGCAAGAAGCTCACGATTATCGCCATTAACAACGGGTCGCAGCCGGCCAAAGTGTATTTCGAGGCAACCGGCAAAACGATAGGCAGCGTAGGTGTGACTCAGAGCGTGGACGGAAGTTATTACAAGACGGTCGATGTTGCCTCTCCAGGGAAGTCGATTAGCCTACCGGCAAAATCTATCACTACTGTGGCGTTGGGTATTTGAGTTATTGATTTTCGGGTTTTGATTTTTACTTGCCCTATGCATTCAAATGATTTAATGATGAGAAGGCTTTATACATTTTTCGTGGTTGTATTAACGCTGATTTTATCGGGTACGTCGTGTCAACATGAAGCCGACCCGGAGCCTGAACCAATTCCCGAACCACCCGATCCGGTTGCGCTGTTGGATTCCCTTTACCGCCCGGTTGACCCTGCTATGGCTGCTTCGATCGGTTTCTTCCTGGATGATTGGCAACCGAAGGTGTTTGTCGTTCCGGGGGCAAGTGATGTGGGGGCAGCGACGAACGGCGACCCGACAGATACGATCAACATTGACCTCAATAAGGTGATCACCAAAGTGCCAAAATATATGTTTGGCAACAACGCGAACCAATGGATGGGACAGATCGCAGATCAGCCGGCCCTGATGGGATATCTCAAAGACCTGAATACAAGCGTGATCCGTTTCCCGGGGGGGAGCATCAGTGATGTTTATTTTTGGAATGCTCCGGTCAATTCTCCTCCGGCAGACGTAGCCACTACTTTGTATAATTCCGACGGCACAGCAAAGGCGGTGACGGCATCTGACTGGTGGTACGGTACACGTTCTGCCGGTGAAAGCTGGACGATTTCATTGGAGAATTATTACAACCTGCTGCAACAGACCAATAACACGGGCATGATCACCGTAAACTATGGGTATGCCCGCTACGGCAAAGGAACAGATCCTGTGGCAGCGGCGGCCCACCTTGCTGCTGACTGGGTGCGATATGATAAGGGCAGATCAAGGTACTGGGAGATCGGAAATGAAAGCCTGGGTACGTGGGAAGCCGGTTATAAAATTAACCTTAGCGACAATAAAGATGGACAGCCCCAAATGATCACAGGGGCACTGTACGGTGAACACTTCCGGGTTTTTGCCGACTCCATGCGCAAGGCGGCGCAGGAAGTCGGGGTTACTATCAAGATTGGTGCGCAAGTTATTGGCAACCCACAAGCAAACTCAGGCCTCACCAGTACATCGTGGAACAATAGCTTGTTTAGTACACTGGGTGATGATGCTGATTTTTTTATTGTGCACAATTATTATGCGCCGTGGCATCAAAATTCAAACGCTTCGGTGATTTTGAATTCGGCCGTTACGGAAACCAAAGCGATAAGCGATTATGTTGCCGCCAGCGCGACGAACAATCACATCCAAATGAAGCCGATCGCGATGACTGAATGGAATATTGAATCGGAGGGAAGCAAACAAAAAGTATCCGCAGTGGCAGGCATCCATGCCGTGCTATGTGTTGGTGAAATGTTAAGTCATGGCTTTGGACAGGCCGCCCGTTGGGACCTTGCCAATGCCTGGGAGAACGGCAATGATCATGGGTTGTTTAACAATAGCGCGGGTGGGGCAAACTCGAGCGAGGGCAAGTGGAATCCACGTGCCGCGTTTTATTATCTCTATTATATGCAAAGATATTTGGGAGATCGCCTCGTGAGCACCAACGTCTCTCCGTCCACGTCCGATTTGTCAGCCTACGCATCTACGTTCACTTCGGGCGAGGCTGGAACGATCATCGTAAACAGAGGTTCGACGGCGCGCACAGCGCTGATCAATATCAATCACTTCAATCCCGGATCAAAGTATTACTGGGTCGCGTTAAAACCAGGATCTGATAACGGAGAGTTTTCGGCAACTGTTGTCGTGAATGGTACGCCGGGCTCTGGAACCGTTGGCGGACCGCTGACCTATTCGTCGATCAAGCCTTACTCGGCTGCTCTGGCATCGCAGACTTTCAAGATTTCGGTGCCTGCACGAAGTACACTCTACCTCGTGGCGGAAAGAAAAAAGTGATCCGCCCATAAATCAAGGATGGGAATTTATTCCACATCCGTGCTCAGAGCAGCCCATCAAATAGGTATATCCTTTGAGATAAAATTGCTATATCTTCATGTTGCTAAACTCGAAAGGCATGATACGAAACATTTGCCATCAACGAAATAATCAACTTGCTCTGCTTTGTGCAGCCATGGTTCTCTTTTCATTTGCTCCCTGGCATCACGGCTGGAGCAGTTATGACCAAACTAAAACGTTGAAATTCAACGCCAAAATCATCGAGATGGCGTACGAAAATCCACACGGCATGATCAAGATTGAAGTAGAGAAAAAGAAATGGACAGTTGTTCTTGCCCCACCCTCCAGGATGGAAAGTCGCGGGTTAACGAGGGATATGCTCAAAGTTGGGACGTCCGTCGCAGTTGTTGGGTATCCCCACATCAAGATCAAGGATGAAATGCGCGCGGAGAGGGTCACCGTAGGCGATAAGACAATAGAATTGCGCTAGGATGCGATTCGCCCATGTATTTGAGTGGCTGGAGCACACCGCTCTGGCCATTTTTATTCGCGATTCACCCTTGCTTTTTCCGGCGATCGAAGTGATTCACATCGTTGGATTTGTCGTTTTGGTGGGCAGCGCTTTTTTGTTTGACCTTCGGTTGTTGGGTGTAGCCAGTAAGATTCCCCTGGAGGACGTGGCCAATTATGTTCTTCCATGGTCGCGAAGAAGTTTGCTCATTGTGGTACCTTCCGGCCTCTTGCTTTTTATTTCACAGGCCGAGGCGCTGAGTACGAATACGGTTTTTGGTCTAAAGCTGATTTTAATCCTGATGGCATTTGCCAATGCAGGAATCTTTCATCGCTTTACCTACCGTTCTGTTTCAAGCGGGTCAGTTGTGGAGGCAACTTTTGCAGCAAAGACCGCAGCAATTGCTTCATTGCTGCTCTGGACTTCGGTGATTACCTGCGGCCGGCTCATTGCCTATTTTTGACGTTTGTTCACGACAAACGTCTACGCTGCCTCCATCGCGCGCGGACCGAATACCTCAACTTTTGGAATGAATACGACAAACTCTCCTCCCCATTCACCGATATAGCTTAGTTGTTCTACGATCTCTTCCTTGAGATTCCAGGGGAATATAATTACGTAGTCAGGTTTATAGTTCTTCAATTGTAGTTCATCGTAAACCGGAATGTGGCTGCCAGGAAGGAATTTCCCTTGTTTGGACGGAGCCAGGTCAACCACGAATTGAATTAATTCATTCCCTTTGATTCCTGCATAGTTTATCAGTGTGTTTCCCTTGGCGGCCGCACCATAACCCACGACTTTTTTGCCTTCTTTCTTTTTGTCTAACAGAAATCTGAGAAACTCATCTCTGGTGTGATCAACTTGTGTTTGAAAATTCCGGTAATATTCAGTTGTCGTGATGCCAGCGTTTAATTCCTTCTCGAGCATCGCATTTACATTGGCGCTGATCGGACGCGGGTCTTTGGTGTGCTTCGCAAAGATTCTGAGTGACCCTCCATGAGTCGGCATCTCTTGAACGTCAAAGAGTGTGAGTGCATGTGCGGAGAATACTTTATGAACGGTAGTGAATGACAGGTAAGAGTAATGTTCGTGATAAATTGTATCGAACTGACAACCTTCGACCAGCCGGAGGAGATGGGGAAACTCCATGGTGATGACGCCGTTCTTCCTTAGTGAAACTTTCAGGCCTTCCACGAAATCATCGATATCGGGCACGTGCGCCAGCACATTATTCCCGATCAGCAGATCTCCTTTCTTGCGTTGACTCTTTAACTTCGCGGCGAAAGCAGACGTGAAATATTCCGTAATGGTTGGAATGCCTTTGAGTATCGCCACATTGGCCGTGTTCTTGGTCGGCTCTATCCCAAGCACCGGCACGCCAGCGTCTCTGAAATGTTGCAGAAGATAGCCATCATTAGAGGCAATCTCCAGTACATGAGAATGCTCGTTATAACCAAAACGGCTGATCATATTTTCTACATAAAGCTTGGCATGTTGTACCCAGCTTTTTGAGTACGAGGAAAAGTAAACATACTCGCTGTTGAATATGTCTTTAGCCTTCTTGTGCTCCTCAATCTGTACAAGGTAACAATGCGTACAGGCGTAAATCGTCAAAGGGTAATAATACTCGGGTTCATTCAATTGTTCCGGAGTAAGGAATGCGTTGGATAATGGGCTGCTGACTAAGTCAACAAATTTGTTGGTGAGGGGCTCTTTGCAGAAACGACAATTCATAAAGTTAGATAATTGAAATCAAGGGTATTCTTATACATTTTTTTGCGGGCTACAGGGAGACCGCCACGGTAGGTTTGTTGCTGATCATTCTCCGGGTCGGGAAGCGAAACCTCCGTGTGGGCCTGTAAAGCCCCTGCCTCAAGAAGGTAGCCCTGATGTGTTCGTGTCATGTGGGGTATTGTACACTAAATCTCAAAATGAGAATACTTTAATACTTACCTGGTGACGATGGTCACCATATTGTTGGATTTCTGTCACCGACCTAAAGAAAGACTTTTAGAGCAAAGCCGATCTCACTGGTGAAGAGCAGGCAAACGCAAAATGCTTCAACCGCCAGCCCCTGCGCTTACTTCGTTTTGGTCAGCTTCCGCAACTAAGGGATTTACGACCAGCCCAATGGCTATTAAGCATAACGGATAAAGAAGACCGATAAAGGGCGCAAAAGGTGCGCTTACCAACAACGTAGTTCTAAGTAATTCAGTAATCAAAGGTGTGGAACCGCCAATGAGTCCATTTCCTATGTTGTGCGTAAACCCCATGGCGGTATAACGCGTGCGCCCGTGAAAGTACCCGACAATAAAGGCACCCATCGGGCCATACACGAGGGCGCTCGCAAATGTGTTAATGAATACAAGTCCAATGAAAAGGATGGTAAGCGAAGTACTGATATCATGCGGCGTTGTAAGCCCGTGAGGATTACCAAGGGTTAGGAACAAATAGAAAGAAGTCGGGATGGATACAAATGCCAACGCCATGCCATAAAAGATCAGTTTCTTCCTTCCTACTTTGTCACTCCACTTTCCCGCGAGCTGATATAACGGAGCACCCATCAACAATGCCGCTGCCAGTATAATAAAACTGGTCGCCTCTTGTATATGAACCGTTCGCTGTAGAAAGTATAACGTCACAAACTGCGAGGTGTGCATAATGGCGCTTTGGGCCGCATTGCCTCCAAAGATAAGTTTGAGCATCAGCTTTAACTTGGATTTGTCTCGCAACACTTCTTTCACCGGTGACGCGGCGATATTTCCGGACTGTTTCAAGTGCTGAAAGTATGGTGTCTCTTCCATACGACGTCTGACCAGGTAAGAAAATACTACCAGCAAGGCACTCGATAAAAAGGGAATTCTCATACCCCAGTCGGCAAAGTCTTCCGGGCTCATCATCGACTGCACCAGGATGACCACCAATAGAGAAAGTAACAATCCGATGGGAACGGTGGCCTGCGTAAAGCCCGTATAATGTCCGCGTTTATCTGGGGGCGCGTTCTCACAAGTATAGATGATGGCCCCCGAATATTCACCGCTCAGGGCAAATCCCTGAACCAGCCGAAGGATCAGTAAGCAGATCGGGGCAAACCAACCGATAACGCTGAACTTCGGAATCAATCCGATCAGAAATGTCGCCGATCCCATCAGCAACAAGGAAATTAAGAAGGATCGTTTTCGCCCGTTTCTATCGCCTATCGATCCGAAGATCAGTGATCCGATCGGTCGAATAAAAAACGACGACGCAACGATGGCAAGGGTCTCGAGAAATGCCGTCGAGTCGTTGTCGGGGAAAAAGCTTTTGCTAAGCGTCTTCGCCAGGATGATGGCGAGAAACAAATCGTACCACTCGAGCAGCGTTCCGGTCGCAGACGTGGTGATGATCACGCGCATGCGAGTTTTGAGATCGTTCATCAAAGGAGCTTTTTCAGGGCTTGCCGCTAATGTAACCGAAATTTGGTGTCGTTCAGGTCCGTCAAAGCTAAATTGATGTTCTCTTGTTTGCCATACCAGATCGTTCGGCTTGCGGGCTAAGGGAGGCACGCAATAGCATAGCGTTGGGGCAGTGTCGTTTATTATTGGTTTGCTCTCGGGAATTTTCCCTGCTTTCTACCTCTCATCTATACAGGCGCTTAAAGTGTTAAAAGGAAAGTTTACCAGCAGTAGCAGTGGAGAAGTCTTGCGCCGGGGCCTCGTCACAGGTCAGTATTTTATCGCGGCACTCCTCATATCAGGTATCCTGCTGGTATATGAGCAGATATTGTTTGTCAAGAACAAAGACATCGGATTCGACAGAGCGAATCTGGTCAATATTAAAATTCCGTCCGATAGCGTTGTAAACAATCACATAGACGTCTACATAAACGCCATTAAAACATTACCCAATGTGCTATCGGCATCTCTTACGCACATTGAGCTGCACAAGGAGAGTAATTCATTTTCTCCAACTTTGCAGAATGACGACGGATCGACGTTTCAGATGGGTTCCGATATTATGTACGTTGACGCGGCGTTTGTTCCAATAATCGGGGCCGAGATCGTGGCGGGGCGGAACTTCGATAAGAAGGTGGCAAGAGAAGCAGAAAACTCTATCCTTATCAATGAAGCTGCCGCAAAAAAGTTCGGATGGGAAAAAAATCCCTTGAGCGGAAAGTTTGCAGGCTACACACCGAACGAGCACTCGAAACGAAACGTAATTGGCGTGGTAAAGGATTTTCACCTCGGTGTGTCGTACCAATTGGTTCACCCAACGATTATTTTTCTTAGCCAGGGTGGCGAATCAAATCTCTATGTCAGGATCACCGGAAGGGAAATGAAGTCTACCATGGAGTCGATGCGGACCGCCTGGAATAAGCATTTCCCGAATCACGGCATTGAATACAGCTTTATAGATCAAAATCTCGAAGCACTTTACATCAAAGAAGACAATTTTTTGACTTTACTCACAGGCTTTTGCGTGATCATGTTATTCATCGCTTCCCTGGGTATCGTTGGATTGATCTCATTCACCACGCAACTGAAGAAAAGAGAGATTGCCATCCGTAAGGTTTTAGGCTCTTCGTTCGGAAATATAGTAGCGATACTCTCCGGGAAATTTGTTTTCCTACTCGTTGTTGCCAATTTACTGGCTGTGCCGGCCACGTACTATCTTATCGGCTTTTGGTTGGAGAATTTCGCGTATCGTATTGAACTTCGGCCGGGGCCATTCATGGTCCCCTTTCTCATTTGTATTTTATTCACGGGCGTATCGATCTTCTACCACACGGTTCAGGCGGCCCTGGCAAACCCGGTTGATACGTTGAAGTGTGAGTAGTATGGTTCATTTTCGGCAGATCCCGGCGGTGGATAGCGGGCATTGACCGACAACGACACTGCCCATATCCGCTTATATTTCGTGAACGCATTTGAAGATAATCGTCCGGATGTGAACGCCAGCTCATTTTAAGAAGTGGGAAATCAGTGCGCAAATGAAGATGTTCATCCTGGCACAATTATTATTATTCCTTCTTTTAGAAAATATTCTTGGTGATCTGATGAAGAAGTACAACCTGGGAGAGTTTGAGGAGATAGTGCTGCTCACTATTGCGATCCTCCATAAGCAAGCCTACGGCGTTTCTATCAAAGAAGAGATCGAAACCCGTCTGGCCCGTGACGTAAGTATGGGTGCCCTTCATGCCGCGCTGGTACGGTTGGAAGACAAAGGCTATATCAAATCGTTTGATGGCGAAGTTACCGAGGAACGAGCCGGACGTCCCAGACGCTACTTTCAAATGACCGCGCTGGGGAAGAAGGCCATGGAGTATTCCCGAAGCACACGAGAAGAACTGTGGAAGGCCATTCCAAAAGTCTCACTTGACCTGAAAATTACCGGATCATAACCCGCCCATCACGGGATAGTGATACTATAGACTATGAACGAGTCGCCGCCCAAAATCTTCCTGCGTTTCTTTCGCTGGTATTGTCATCCGCGACTGGCAGATCACATTGAAGGGGACTTACAGGAAGTTTATCGCAAAAGGCTACTCAACAAAGGCAAACGATATGCGGATATGAGGTTTATCGCCGATGTTTTGTTGCTCCTGAGACCCGGAATAATTCGACGTGGAAATCAATATCATTCTTTTAATCAGCGCGCCATGTACAAACACTATTTGACTGTCGGTTGGAGAAACTTGGCGAGGAACAAGGCATATTCCCTCATCAACATAGGTGGTCTCGCGCTGGGGATGACCGTGGCCATGTTCATTGGACTTTGGATGTACAGTGAACTGTCATTCGAAAAGTATCACGACAATTATAATCAGGTGGTTCAGGTGTTGCAGCATGCACACATTGGTGACGGAATAGTCACCGATGCTGCGTTGCCCATACCCCTGGCCAGGGAGTTGAGATCAACCTATCCCGATGATTTCAGTCAGATTGCGGCCACCCTCTACGCAGAGCAAACTATTTCGTATGAGGATAAGGCCTTTTCACAACCGGGGCTCTATTCGGAGTCGGGCCTGGCAGACATTCTAAAATTCGAAATGGTTCAGGGCACTCCTATGGATCTGAGGAAGGAATCGTTGCTGATCAATTCGTCGTTGGCGAAAGCGCTTTTCGGGGAGAATGACCCTATTAACAAGACGGTAATCCTGAACAACAGCTACCCATTGCAAGTGACTGGTGTATATAAGGACATGCCCGAAGATACGCGGTTCAGTACCGTACATTTTGTCGCGCCCGTTGAGGTACTTTTCCCGGGAGGTCAAAGTATGGATAATTGGCATAGCGCTTCGTTTCAAATCTATGCCTTGCTTAACACGGGCACTAGCGCTGAACAGGTCTCTCCCAAAATAGAAAACGAACTATACCAACATGCGAAAGATCCTACGAAGCCAGAATTATTTTTAAACCCGATGCGTCGCTGGCATCTATATGAATTCGCCAATGGAGAAATTGTCGCGGGAAGGTTGCAATACGTACGACTCTTTGGCGTGATCGGCATATTTGTGCTGTTACTCGCCTGCATCAATTTTATGAACCTGAGTACCGCACGAAGTGAAAGACGTTCAAAGGAAGTAGGACTCAGGAAGGCCATTGGTTCGCAGCGAATACAATTGGTAAGTCAGTTTCTCGGGGAGTCTTTCATTGTGGTTGCTGTATCGCTGCTGGTTGCGCTGGTGCTGGTTGAACTTTGCTTACCCCTTTTCAATGAATTATCGGGTAAACAGCTGAACATCCTGTGGTCAAATCCCGGGATGTGGCTCCTGATGATTGTGTTTTGTGTATTCACAAGTTTGGTTGCGGGAAGCTATCCGGCCCTGTATTTATCTTCATTCAATGTGGTTTCCGTACTTAAAGGCACGTTCAAGGCGGGACCTTTGGCGGCCACGCCGCGCAAAGTATTGGTGGTTGTTCAATTTACGGTTTCCGTTACGCTCATTATCGGAACCGTAACCGTCTATCAACAAATTGAATTTGCCAAGAACCGACCGGTCGGATATGAAAGAAACAACGTAGTCACTATACCGTACAACCCGTCGGAAATAAAAAGTTACGAAGCCTTCCGGAATGAACTCATGGCGACTCAGGCGGTTTCTAACGTGACGGCGTCCTCCAGTCCAACTACAGGTGTTTGGTCATCTGCAGATAACCTGGACTGGAGAGGGAAGGATCCTGATCGTCAGGAGTTATTTGGAACTATTCTCGTGGATCCGGAATATGGAGACGTGGTGCGATGGAAGCTGAAAGACGGGAGGAATTTTTCAAGGCAGTTTCCTTCTGATTCGATGGGCTTCATCTTTAACGAATCGGCTATCAGGCAGATGGGACTAAAAGAACCACTGGGTGAGATAGTGAAATGGCATGGAAAAGACTGGACGATAATTGGGGTCGTGGAGGATATGGTCATGAGATCTCCGTTCGATCCAGCCTTACCGACGGTATTTCTTATGAACACGCACGAGCGCAGTTTCGGTGTAATCAACGTCAGGATGAATCCTTCGATGGCCACTGCTGAGGCGGTAAACAGGATAGAAACCGTATTTAAAAGAATTGCACCAGGAGCTCCGTTTACTTACAAATTTTCAGACCAGGAATATGCCCTGAAATTCAGGGCAGAAGAGCGGGTTGGAAAGTTAGCCTCCGTGTTTGCTGCGCTCGCCATTCTCATCAGTTGTTGTGGCCTGTTCGCGCTCGCCTCGTTTGTGGCCGAACAACGCACCAAGGAAATTGGCATCCGAAAAGTCATGGGAGCCACCGTGACCCAACTATGGAGAATGTTGTCAGTCGATTTTGTCGTGCTGGTGGTAATCTCGTGCGTAATTGCCATTCCGTTGAGTTACTACTTTATGGCGGGCTGGCTTCAGAACTACCAATATCATACGGGAATGTCGTTGTGGATATTTGTATCGACGGCAGGCGGTGCACTAGCGATCACGTTGCTAACGGTAAGTTTTCAGGCGATCAAGGCCGCGGTAACGAATCCGGTAAAAAGCCTTCGTTCTGAATGAAAAAGTCTCACGCTCCACCTAAGGTCCTTCTTAATCGTCATTTCATGGCTCGGCTTGTTCGGACTCGCCTCGTTCATGGCTGAGCAGCGCACAAAAGAAATCGGCGTGGGGAAGGTGCTCGGCCCGTCTGTACTGAATTGTCGAAAACCCGGCCGATCGCGAGAACTTTTTTGACATCTTTTTTTGTAAGATATTTCCTGCTTCGACGCTGGTTTTCGGGTTGATTGGCTCTTCCCGTAAAACAATAGCTGTCCGGATATACTTAATCGAAGTGAATGATGAACACACGCAGGAATTTTCTCAAGGCAACGATTGGCCTCGCCAGTGTATTTGCCGTTGGATTTACGGTAAGAAAAAAAGCACCTCGCCTGAGCTTTTCAACCCTTGGCTGTCCAACATGGTCACTGTCGCAAATCATGAAAACGGCCGTTTCGGAAGGATATGAGGCGGTAGAAATCAGGGGATTACAAGGTGAATTATTCCTTCCGAAGCGTCCTGAATTCAGCACGGGCATAGGCGATACGCGCGCCCAGTTTAGTGACAACAATCTCAAAGTATGCAATCTGGGCTCGTCTGCGGCGCTTCACCACGCTGATCCGGCAACGCGGAAGACGAACCTGGATGATGCTAAGAGATTTATCGATTTGGCGCAGCAACTTTCGTGTCCCTATGTGCGGGTCTTTCCAAACGACTTACCCAAAGATCAGGACAGGCAACAAACGCTGGATCTCATCGCCGAAGGACTAATGGAGCTTGGTCGGTATGGCAAAGATGCCAACGTGACGGTGCTGCTCGAATCCCATGGAGAGCTCGTACACACTGACCTATTGCTTCAGATTTTCCAACACGCCGAGCATCCGAATGTGGGGCTCATCTGGGATATTTTCAATATGTGGTCAGTTACGAAAGAGCCTCCGGCGACAACGTTTGGCGCACTGCGAAAGTACATCCGTCATACGCACATTAAGGACGCAACCATGGTGGCCGGTAAGTATGCCTATACTTTTGTTGGCAAGGGCGAGGTGCCGCTGAAAGAAGCGATCAACGCGCTGAAATCGTCGGGCTACTCGGGCTATTACAGTTTTGAATGGGAGAAAATGTGGCACCCGGAAATTCCCGAGCCCGAACTGGCCTTCGCCGATTATCCGAAAGCCATGCAGCAGTATTTCTGAGAGCGCTTTCGACAAGCAGACGATGAGAACAACGCTCAAAAAACTGGATCAGGTCAGGAAGAAGTTTCGGGGTGTTTTTCAGCGCGAGGGGAAGAAGACAAACTGGCACGGGTATGGAGAGCCGACGATCCTCTTACGCAGCATCACCGACGACGCGGGTAAGGTGGTCACTGACCATCTATGGTTTAACAAGACCAAAAGTTTTGACGCTTTGGGCAGGTTAGACCAAGGTGACGTAATTGAGTTCGAAGCACGCATTACTCCCTATCGCAAGGGTTACGTAAATCGCCGTGGTAAGATCGACGAAAGTTCAACTGACTACAAGTTGTCCCGACCAACTAAACTCCGGATCGTCAGGAGCTGAGGGGCCGTCCGCCCCAAAAAAAACAGCGATCAAACCGCCAAGTTTGGCCTACCTTGCGCCCGGTGATCGGTGACTTTTTAAGACGATATAGTTTTTTAGGTTTCCGGTATTGTTGAATCTACCATGATTGAATCGTTGTCAAATTTTTGGACAAGGCTTTTGAACATCGGCAGTACTCCCATGATGAATCATTTGCAGCGCATGCGGCTACACGTCATCAACGGGTTGGTTACTATTGGCGCGTCCGCGACCCTCCTCTATGTCGGCATCTTCACGCTGATTGGAACTGAACGTGCCCTCGAAGGTCTCGCGGTGATGCCGGTTCTGGTGGTTGTCCTCTTTCTTAATTACGAGCGACGTTATATTGCCGCGCGGCTTGTGACCATTCACGTCATGCAGCTGGTAGTTTTTGCATTGGCGTTGTCTGATCGAAGGACGGGTACTGAATACGTACTGCTGGTGCTGGCCATCAGCAGTATTATTGTTTTTGAAAGGGGCGCTTCCATTGTCACCGGATTCGTTTCGAACTGTCTCTTCTACCTTCTTTACACGGTGATCGATTACCGGTTGCCCTTTAGACCAAATGCCGACACGCCTTATTTTTTGGTAAACAACGCATTGATTTTCCTTTGTGGCGTATGGATTGCTTCGTTGCTCCTTCTCTTTCGGTCGACGACATTTAAGTATGCCGGCGATTTGCGGGGAGCGGCGGCGAAAATCGCAGCGATGAATACATCGTTACAAAGTTCGAATCAGCAGTTATTCGCCCGCACGGAAGATCTCGATCTGGCGGTGCGCCGTAAGACCATCGATCTTCAGGTTCACAAACGCGCGATCGACGAACACCTGATGTCGATGACTACCGACAAGAAAGGACGTATTTTATCCGCTAACCAGAAGACTCTGGATGTGCTGCGTTATTCGATGGATGAAATCGTTGGAAAAGATTTCCGGGATCTGAATCCGGAACACGATCCTCTGCTAGTCGCAGAAATGGTATCGATCCTGAACACCGGCAAACCTTTCAGGTCAGAAGTGAAGACGCGCACGCGGGGAAATTCCGAGATCTGGATTGACATGCTGGCAATCCCGGTCGAAGGCCCCGATGGCTCCTATGAATATTTCCTGTATTTGTCAATCCCCATATCGGCACGAAAGGCGCTTGAAATTGTGCATGCGCGTGCGCTGGTCGGCCTTGAAGCGATCGCTCACAGAACCTCCCATGAGATTCGCGGACCGCTGGCACGTATTCTGGGTCTGTCACTGTTGCTGGAAAGAGGCCTTATCAAGAGTGAAGAGCTGCCTGATATTGCAAGCAAGATGATTATTAGTGCGAACGAGTTGAACGCCGCTACCAGCGCGTTAACTGAATTCATTCACGAGCACGAAAGGGAATTGGGCGATGCCATAGGGTAACGCGAATACAACGAGTGGCCTACCTGCAAATCAATCCTTCCCAGAATCGACTTTCCCCAATGAAATCATGTTAGCGAGCAAACGGAAAGCGCCTGGTACCCCGGCCGGCAATTGTCTAAAAAAAGAAATGCCTGTATAGACATAATAGCCTTTGCCATACCGGGCAATAAGCAAACCGCTGTTGAGCGGTAAGTCGCCGGGATCATTTGTACTGAGGATTGTTTCAAACTCCTGGCTCCACTTATCCGGAAAGTAAAGCCCTCGTTCCTGCACCCAGCCTTCGAAATCCGCGTCGGTAATCTTATTGGGATAATTAAGCACCGGATGATCTTTAGCCAGCAGCCTCACCTCTGCGTCTTCTACCGTCACGCGATCACCTGACAGCGTCAACGGATAGGGCGCCAACTGATCCGTTACGGTTCCAGGAGTATTGTACTGGACAATAACCACTCCGCCATTTTTTACATATTCAAACAACGCCTGATTCTTATAGGCCAGCCAATCGATAGTATTAAATGCCCTGACCCCAACAATCACGGCATCATACCTGGCGAGTTTCAAAGCCTCCACATCATTTTTATGCAACAAGTCAACTTCATAGCCCATTTGCTTCAGGCTGTAAGGCACTTCGTCGCCCGCTCCCATAACGTAGCCCACGAGCTTTCCCTTTTTTTCCATGTCCAGCTGAACCACTTTTGTTTTAGCCTTCGGAAACCAGGTTTGCTTCGGTATGTGATCGTAATCAATAACGTGAACGCCCCTCGACAAATTATTTTCTTTGACAACGGCCGTGGCCCCGAGGATTCCGACAGAAGGCACCAGAGGGGGTATCAACTTGAACGTGAAGATTTGCTCTTCTCCTTTTCGCGTCATCTCAAAATCATAGAAGTCCGGCGTAATAGTCCACCCTTCAGGAGCCTTCGGCGTCAATTTCCCAGACACAGAATCCTGCCCGGCGACTAATGTCATGGCAATCTCCTTGGCTGTCTTCTCAGAGAATATGACGGCTTTCTGATCCATGTTTACCATAACATCCGGTCGGATAACGACCGGCGCATAAACTTCTCCTTTTACGCGATCCGACGCTTTGTGTACGACCGGAACTTTAAACGCAACAAGCTGATCGTGAATTTTCAAAGTTACTTCAGCTACTATCTCCGGCTTGTTTTGCGGAAGGCCTATTAACAGCTGATCATCCAGCGTATACATCCCTTCCTTCCAATCCTGTTCAAGCCAATAAGGATTCGAGATATCGGCCTGTGCACTTAACACTTCCTTATAGCTGAGATGAATAGGTACATTCCAGACAAGTCTGTTGTTAATGGCGTGGCTATTGTCCCATCTTGAAAAGGAAACACCGATCAACTCCATAGGTGTGAGGCTTCGATTGACCGCTTCGAATTGAATGGTTACGGAATCGCCAGGGGTATAGCTTTCGCTTTTTGTGCTAAACTCGATGTATGAACCTGTCGCGGCCAAAAGCAACTCATTTATTTCACTGAGTTTGACCTTTTTCCAGTATGGATCATTCAGTTTCAAAATCTCATTTCTTATCTGCAGCAAAACCGGTACAATGGCCGAAGGATGTACAGCATCAAAGTCATGTATGGCCTGTCGTACATACTTGCTGATCAGTTTCGTGTCCGGAAGCCTGCTCCAGGTTGTGTTGAGGTTGTTAAACAGCCCTTCTGATTTGTCGCCTCCCCATTGCTGCAGGTATTCGAAAGTTTGTCCCCTCGTGCCCGCGAGGCCAAAACCTTGACTCTTGTGCATGCTTCTGCTCTCTGCTGCAATCTCGTTATAGGACTTTCCTAAGAATGGATTGTAGGCACCTATATCGATCCTGATAAATTCTTTCGTATTGAAATCCTTGACACCTTTGTAAAACCAGGGGTGGGTGTTCCAAAAGATCCGGGAGGGTTGCCATGGTTTTACATACTTCAGTTGCTCAGGAAAAGCGGTACTGTCTCCACTCAATTTAAACGCTTCCATGGCCAATGTTGCAGATGCCGTGTGTTGTCCGTGAGTAATACCTGGCTCCTCATTAAAACGTGTAATCAAAACATCCGGTCGAAAATTTCTGATGACCCAGACAAAGTCAGCGAGGACCATTTGTTTATCCCACTTGCGGAAAGTTTCATCCGGGTTCTTGGAATAGCCAAAGTCGATAGCTCTTGAAAAAAATTGTTCAGCGCCGTCAAGGCGTCTTGCAGCCAGCAGCTCCTGTGTCCGGATAATTCCCAATTCCTCCTGGATTTCAGGGCCAATCAGATTTTGTCCTCCGCCACCACGTGTGGCCGATAGATATCCCGTCCTTAGATGCAGCCCATTGCTGAAATAGGTGAGCATCTGGGTGTTCTCGTCGTCCGGATGTGCAGCGATGTAAAGTACCGAACCTAATGTATTTAATTTTTGAAGTCGTTGATAGATATCCCCTGTAGGATGCCGAAGGGGAGCCTGACAAATGCCTTGCAAAGTTGAAAGAACTGAAATGAGTAATGGGATGATTGTTTTGGATGACTTCATATGTTATCTATTCTCCGATCACAAAACGTACGCGATGAATTGCCGCCGTACGAATTTGCCCAAGTTAATGTATTTTCAATTGGAGAGAGTTACAACTCGCCGTCGAAGAATTCTCAGTATACGCTTCGGTGGAGGGGGCAAAAACAACAGAGGCTGCCTTTAGAAGACAGCCTCTTGCCGTTATGCTAAACCCTTAAAGTGTTTTACGTGTGGAGATCATAACGATCAAGGTTCATCACCTTGCTCCATGCCGCCACGAAGTCCTTCACGAACTTTTCTTTTGCATCCGAGCTGGCATACACTTCGGCTACCGCCCTCAACTCAGCGTTCGAACCAAATACCAGATCGGCACGGGTTCCCGTCCATTTTACCTGGCCTGTGGCGCGATCGCGACCCTCGAACACAATCTTATGATCGGACGTCGATTTCCATGCAGTGCTCATGTCGAGCAGGTTTACAAAGAAGTCGTTAGTCAGAACGCCTGGACGTGTGGTAAACACACCATGCTTAGATCCATCGTAATTTGTATCCAGCACGCGCAGTCCACCGATCAACACCGCCAATTCAGGAGCGGATAGTTTCAGCAATTGCGCTTTGTCGATCAGTAATTCTTCTGGCGATACGCTGCTTATGCGCTTAAGGTAATTGCGGAATCCATCGGAAACGGGTTCCAGCAAAGAGAACGATTCAACATCGGTTTGCTCCTGCAAGGCGTCGCCTCTTCCGGGCGAGAAAGGAACCTTTACCTCGTAGCCGGCATCCTTGGCTGCCTTCTCAATGGCTGCGCCACCGGCCAGCACAATAAGGTCGGCAATCGACACCTTCTTTCCGTCGGACTGTGCGCCGTTAAATTCTTGCTGAATTTTCTCAAGCTTTTCCAACACCGTGGAAAGTTGGGCGGGATTGTTTACTTCCCAGTATTTCTGAGGAGTGAGGCGTATACGGGCACCGTTGGCACCGCCGCGTTTGTCGGAACCACGGAACGTTGAAGCAGAACCCCAGGCAGTGGAGACCAGTTGAGCGATGGTGAGGCCAGAAGCAAGCACTTTGGCCTTCAACGTGGCGGCGTCTTTGTCGTCGATCAGGCGATGCGTTACAGCAGGGATTGGATCCTGCCAGATCAATTCTTCCTGTGGCACTTCAGATCCGAGATAGCGGGCACGAGGTCCCATGTCGCGATGGGTAAGCTTAAACCACGCACGTGCGAAAGCATCTGCTAACGCGTCGGGATTTTCCAGGAAGCGCCTGGATATTTTCTCATAGATAGGATCGAGCCGGAGTGAAAGGTCGGTGGTCAGCATGGTGGGACGACGCTTCTTCGAAGTATCGTGTGCGTCAGGGATGATTTCACCCGCGCCCTTGGCCACCCACTGATGAGCGCCTGCTGGACTCTTCGACAATTCCCATTCGAACTTGAAAAGATTCTCGAAGAAGTTGTTACTCCACTTGGTTGGCGTGGTGGTCCACGTAACTTCCAGTCCGCTGGTAATCGTATCGCGACCTACGCCCGAGCCAAAGCTGTTTGCCCAGCCAATGCCCTGCGCTTCAATTTCCGCCAGTTCCGGGTCGGCACCCACGTTTGTCGCCGGAGCGGCACCGTGTGTCTTGCCGAATGAGTGACCGCCGGCAATCAGCGCCACAGTTTCTTCGTCATCCATGGCCATGCGGCCGAAGGTTTCGCGAATATCTTTTGCTGCTGCGATAGGGTCGGGATTCGCACCGGGTCCTTCCGGGTTCACGTATATGAGTCCCATTTCTATGGCACCAAGGGGATTTTCAAGTTCACCATCTTTGCGTCGGTCGCCGAGCCACTTGCTCTCTGCTCCCCAATAAACATCCTGATCAGGTTCCCAAACGTCGGGACGGCCGCCGGCGAAACCGAAGGTCTTGAATCCCATAGATTCAAGTGCTACGTTTCCGGTGAGGATCATCAGATCTGCCCACGAAATCTTGTTGCCGTACTTCTGCTTGATGGGCCACAATAGTCTCCGCGCTTTGTCCAGACTCACATTATCCGGCCAGCTATTGAGGGGCGCAAAACGCTGTTGGCCAGCGCCTGCTCCACCGCGGCCGTCGCCGATGCGATAAGTTCCGGCGCTATGCCACGCCATGCGGATAAACAAGGGCCCATAGTGACCAAAGTCTGCGGGCCACCAGTCCTGAGAATCAGTCATCAAGGCATGAAGATCCTTCTTCACGGCCTGGAGGTCGAGACTCTTGAACGCTTCAGCATAGTTAAAGTTCTCATCCATCGGGTCAGACAGCGCCGAGTGCTGTCGCAGGATGCTCACTTTTAACTGCTTGGGCCACCAGTCTCGGTTTTGCGTCCCGCCTCCGCCCACGTTGTGTTTTTGCATCGCCCCCTGAAATGGGCACTTGCTGATGTCGCCGTTCGAGTTGTTTTCCATTGTTGAATGTGTTTTCTAATTGATGATCTAAGTTTTTAACTGGCCCAACGCAAGCTTGCAAATTTTCGCCCGTTGTTCATTAAGGGAACGTTAAGGTGCAAAGCTTACCTGATCTGTTGCCAGGCTATGCTGCTTGGAACGGCGAATGTCTGATAATTCACCCGATAGATCAAATCGATTGACCTTATACCCTTATAGTTAAAATCTATGACCGTCTGCCAGGCGGGCGGTATGTGCCACTCGTGGCAACCATTAAGCGCGTTTTTGAAACAATCGTGCGCTATCCCGGCGCCTTCAAGATGTCCGGTAATTGTTAAATGCGAAATAATTAGGTAAAATCAACAATGATCCTGGCAAACCTCCAATTCAGTTTTCGGTACCTGAGAAAAAACAAAATTACCACCTCTATACATGTGGCAGGTCTTTCTTTGGGAATCACAGTATGCATGCTCATCGCCTTGTTCATTCATCACCAGATGAGCTTCGACTCGTTTCATGACCGTGCGTCAAGGACCTATCGGGTGAATGCCATATTCAACGAAGGAGGGACGAACTTTGACATGTATGCCACGCCGCTTCCCTTGTCAGCAACCCTTCGCAATGATTACGCTGCGATAGAAAGTTCAGCTTTGGTCCGGCCCCTGTTCAAAACTGTTGTGGAAGTTCACCATGAACTATTCAAGGAAGAACGCATCATGATAACGAGTCCGGAGTTTTTTGACATTTTCAATATATCGATGATACGCGGGCATGGACGGGCGTCGATGGTACAGCCTTATCAGGCCATAATATCTGAATCGATAAGCAAGCGATTTTTTGGACTGGAAAATCCTATCGGAAAGACCATTAAGCTGAGAGGTGAATTCGAGTATACGGTCGCCGGAGTCATGCGTGATGCCGCTCCGAATACAAGCCTGCCCGCCAGTATACTGTTGTCCTATACCGAAGGCGCCAATCTTCTTGACCACGGAGATACCTGGTATTTCGGAGATTTTGCCTGGGTGAAGCTTCAAGCGATCACTTACGTTGTTCTTAAGCCAGGCGTCGATCCTGCTGATGTGGAAAAACAACTGACCCGACTGGCCGACAAGCAAATCAACTCGGTGCCGGCGCTGAACCAAAAGATTCATGGCCAGTTTTCGCTTCAGCCGTTGAGTGAAATACATTTTGATACGACGCGTTTCGGAGGAGGGCCGTGGGTGAGAGCGCAGAACCGAATGTGGCTATGGTTCTTCGCAGGAATTGGCGGGCTTGTATTGATCCTGGCGTGCGTCAACTTTCTAAATCTCGCTACCGCGAAGGCATCCACACGCGCGAAGGAAGTAGGTATTCGTAAATCCATCGGAGCTTTGCGTCGCCAATTGATAACTCAGTTCCTGACCGAGTCGTTTCTCCTCATTTTTGCAGCTACCCTTATTTCCCTTTTGGCAGTATCCCTTTGCCTCCAACAAGTAAACAATCTATTGCAACAGTCCCTGTCGATCGGGGTTCTGCTCTCCCTGAATACTATTTCAACGCTTGTCGCTGCGATGACGATCGCGTCTCTGCTAGCCGGTTTTTATCCGGCATTGTTCATATCGCGCTTGAATCCGATAGAAACCTTAAAAGCAAACTTCGCTGTTATGAGCAGCAGGACCGCCGCGTGGGTTCGCCGAAGTTTGGTTGCCTTTCAGTTTGTCATTTCTGGCGTATTGATTATCGCCGTATTAGCCATCTCGCAGCAGCTGGAGTTTATGCTTAACAAGGACTTGGGATTTGAACGGGACAACATCCTGACCGTGGAGGTGCCGCAAGCCAGCAAGGGCAAGGTAGTGGCAGACGAGATTTTGCGTGTGCCTGGAGTCAAAGATGTTTGCTTGTCTCGGACGGCACCGATTAGTACGGACCATTGGTGGAACACGATAAGCCAAACGTCGACAAGTGATCAGCGATTTTCGGTGTGTGCAATTTATGGTAACGAGAAGTTCTATTCGTTTTATGGGTTAAAGATTTTGACGGGACGCGTACCGGATGTTGCGGACTTTATTCCGGATTCTGTTCAGTCCGAATCCTCTGTCTACCGCGTAGTAGTGAATGAAAAGCTATTAAACGTACTGAACTTAGGCTCTCCTGAAGAAGCGCTGGGCAAGCAATTCTGGTGGGGCGGAATTGCCGAGGTGGTGGGTGTGGTAGCCGATTTTAATGCCGAGCCTTTGAAGTATGGCATCTCCCCAACACTGATCACGCAGCAACCGGACCTGTTTGGACAGGTTAACATTAAACTGGACGGCGGCACTGATCAGGCAGAAACGATCAATCATATCCAACAGAAATGGAGCAGTGTTTTTCCCGATGAAGTCTTTGAAGTGGTTTTTTTGGACCGTCAGATACAAAGTTTTTACGGTGTAGAAAGCAAGATATTTCAACTATTCAGAATTTTTGCCCTGATGGCAGTTTCCATTTCTTGCCTTGGTTTGTGGGGACTCGTTGCCTTTACGGCAAGCACACGAACGAAAGAAATGGGAATCCGAAAAGTATTGGGCGCTTCCGTAAAGGTGATTGCCTGGCTTTTGTCACGGGACGTTTTCGCAACGTTGTTGCTTGCGTTGTTGATAGCCGTTCCGCTGGCTTATTTGCTCGTGGGGGAAATGCTGAAAAGCGTCGCCTATCGCACAGAGATCGGCTGGCTAATCTTCGTTAATGCCGCAGCTGTTATTACTGCTGCCGTCGTTCTTACGATCGGCGCGCAGGTCTTACGCGCGGCTTCCGCTAATCCCATAGACGTCCTCAAGCGTGAATAATCCATGATTCGAAACTATATTCTTACCGCCCTTCGCCACATTCGCAAAAGCAAGATCAACTTTGCATTTAAGGTTGGCGGACTTTCACTTGCTCTGTTGTGCTTTATGGCAATAGCCATATATGTTTCCTACCAGCTTTCATTCGACAAGTTCCACGACGACTATCAGCGTGTCTTTCGCGTTACTTCGCAGCGCAAGGACAATGGGGTGACGGAGAAATTCGCCATAACACCCCAGGCCATGGGACCACTCGTCGCACAACTTCCGGCAGTGGCAATGGCTACACGGGTTTCTTTAGGCAGCCACACCATGTTGAGAAGCCGGGATAAGGTGTTCGATTGTGAAGCTTGTGCCGAAACCGATAGTTCAATCTTCGACGTGCTCAGCTTTGAATTTATTAAGGGAGACAAATCTGCCCTCAGCAGTAAAAACGCGATGGTGATTACCCGATCACTGGCGCTCCGCATGTTTGGAAGCACCGATGTCCTGCAAGAATTGGTCTCCGTGAATGGACAATCAGAATTGTTTCAGGTTACTGCCGTCGTGGAAGACACCCGGCCGAATTCACATTTATACGTGGAGGCTATGACCCGGATACGTTCGGATCACGAACTCACGCGACAAAGTATAGCAGATCCTGTTTCCTTTAGTGATGAATCTTCCGCCTTATATGTGAAGTTGCATGAACCTCGAACGACGGCGTTTCAAGGGCAGGTTGAGGCCTTGCTCAATCAGTACGTGCCACGTACTGTTCGTCAGGAATTTGGGTTTGATGTAACGCTCCAGCCCCTGGCGGATATTTATCTGAGTTCGGACTATCGCTATGATTCTGCCTCGCATGGGAGCGCAGTGTATGTTTACACCTTCTCAACATTGGGGATTTTGCTGTTGTTGGTGGCGGGTATCAACTATGTGAATCTATCCATTGCCGACTACACCAGTCGTGGGTCTGAAACAGGCGTGCGCAGGGTGCTGGGCGCCCGCCAGTCACAACTCATGCTCCAGGCAACGGTTGAGGCAGTTTGTTTTGGATTTGTTTCCGCTTTCCTGGCAGTCGTAATGCTTTATGTGCTGTTCCCCCGCATCGCGCAATCGCTCGATCCCAATTTAAGCTTTGAGATGCTGTGGAATCCGTACACCGTTAGCATGGTCGCCGGCGGTTTGCTCGTGCTGCTTTCACTATCGTGTTGGCTACCCGCCCGTCAATTGAACAACGTGCGCATCACCCATAGTTTGAAATCTGCTGGAAGCGGATACAATTCTGGGCTAAGCCGTGTGCTCCTTTTTACACAATTTGCCGTCTCCGTACTTTGCCTTTATGGCACGTTGGTGGTGGGTCAGCAGATCGCGTTCGTTCACAACAAGGAACTGGGTTTTGACCGCAAAAATCTTTTGGTGTTGAGTATGCCGCAAGAATTCTCCGTTCGACAACTGCAAGTCTTCAAGACGGAATTAAAGCAAATTCCCGGTGTGAACAATGTTTCAAATAGTTCATTCCGAATTGGCGGCGGTTACTGGAAGGATTGGTATTTCGTCGAGGACGGCAAACAGGTTAAGGAGGTGGAGTTGTACGAAGTATTTTCCGACGATGATTTATTCGCCACGCTGAAGATACCGTTGTTGAAGGGACGCACCTTTAACAGCCACATGCCGTCTGACAGCGGCGCCGCTTTTGTGATCAACGAGACGGCTGCACGCGAATTGGGTTGGGACGATCCCGTTGGGAAGCGGATCTACACCCATCCCGAGGAGAAAGGAAAATGGGAGGGGACCGTAGTAGGCGTGGTGGCTGATATTAACATTAGTCCCCTGTACCACAAGGTCCGTCCCCTGGTGCTGCGGTTGCCATGGCAAAATGAGTATCCGGATGCATTTATATACGTACGATATAGCGGGGACCCCGAGGATGTTGCCCATGAGATCGAACAACGTTATAAGGTAGCAATGCCAGGATATCCCTTGATGTTGCGCGAGGTGGACGAACTCTACAACAGCGCGCATCGTTCGGAACAAAAGGCATTCGATTCCCTGAAACTCGGCACACTGGTGATCGTGTTCGTGGCGATACTGGGTATTTTCTCTATGGCCGCCTTTATGTCTGCGAAACGCATGAAGGAGTTCGGTATTCGGAAGGTGCTGGGAGCGTCGGTACAACAGATAGCTGGTCTGAATCTGCAATTCTTCTTGCGTGTTGCGCTGCTGGCCAACGTGCTGGTACTACCGGTTGCTTACTGGATTATGGCCGAATGGCTAACCACCTTTGCCTACCGGACGAACATCACGGCCGTTCCTTTTGTTGCGGTCAGCGGCATCTCAATTTTACTTGTAATAGTTGCTGCCGGCTATTCAGCATGGAAGTCCGGCACGCTGAATCCTGTAGAAGTCATTAAGTCCGAGTAACAGTACGGCCTATTGTGCATTGGTGGGAAACCCTTTGCCTGTACCACCGAAGAAAACTTCTATTGACTTGATTTTTCCTTGTTCATCGAATAGGAAGTACTCCGTGTTCCGGATGACCTTGCCCTCGGTGGTGATCACGTGCATGATCGCGAGGGCCTCATTTCTGAACGTCATGATCCGTATATATTCGAATCGCTTGATGTGTTCGGTTTGTATCCAGCATTTTTCTTTGAATTTCTCGATGGAAATATGATCGTCCGGTGCAGGACTGGTGAAGGTGAACCCCGGTGCCAGGTTCGCCGAAACGAGATTCCAGTCTTTGTTTTCCCAGCCTGAAAAGTATTGTCTCAACGTGCTTTCGTTATCGTGCGATTGGCCGTTTGCCGGGATTGACCATAAAACGATCAGTATGATCGCTGGTATCGGGTATAAAGCTTTCATAGGAGTAGTGTTTACGGAATTGATTTGATTCGTTTCTGGATAGACAACGCGGATGCGATATTCCGTACACTTTTCAAGAATCTTTTTTCCGGCTCAGGCCAGGGTGGCGCGATTGGTGATCCGGTGAACGAAAAAAATTAACTTAACGTGTGTACGGAACCTGACCCGTGCCCTGTCTATAAGTTTTGACCCGAGAAAATTACTGACCATGGAAAGATTCATGCTGATAATTCGAGAAGACCTGAAACGGCTAGGTTGCGAGTCCAATGAAGCCCGGATAGCCAACATTCCGGAGATGCTGAAGTGGGTGGAGTCGATGGCCGATTCTGGAAATTTTGTAACGGGTGAGCCATTGGCCATTGCCGGTAAATACGTTACGAAGGACGCCGTACTTTCAGATGGCCCGTTCATTGAATCGAAGGAAGGCGTGAGTGGCTACGACATTATTGAGGCTGCGAGCCTGGAACAAGCCGTATCCATCGCCCAGTTGTGTCCGTTGGTCGTATCCGGGCACGCCGTAATAGAAGTGAGGCCGATGTTGACGCTTCCTGAGTACCTTGTGTTTAAATGGAAGGAGTCCAACGCCTAGTAAACAGCTTGTACCGAAGCCACTTCGGAAAGATGGTTACATCGCTATTGGTCTTTTCGCGCAGAATTGACCTGGAAGTTGCCGAGGATATTGTCCAGGATGCTTTTTCGTCGGCCGTAGTTGAGTGGCAACGTGTAGATCCTCCGCAAAATCCCGCGGGATGGATCTACAGGGTTTGCAGGAACAAGGCTATTAACTGGATTAACGGGGAGAATAGGCGAACAGGGTCGCTGATCAGTGGGCTGCCCTGCTCAGAAATAGTTGAATCTGAATATTCAGAATCGAAACTGGAAGATTATCAGCTCAAACTTCTCTTTGCCTGTGCCCATCCGGCATTGGCACCGAAGGCCCAGGTCGTCATCACGCTGAAATACGTAGCCAACCTCAAAGTTGAAGCAATAGCCAGGGCGTTAGCGATGACAGTTGATGGCATTGACAGGATATTGGTTCGGTCTCGTCTGAAACTCACGGAGGAAAAAATACAGCTGGATGAACCGGATGCGTCGCTGCTGCGATTAAGACTTCCAATTGTTCACAAGGTTTTATACCTGATTTTTAATGAGGGTTACCGGTCATCTTCGGGCCGGGAGTTAATCCGCAGCGAGTTGTGTGAAGATGCGCTGATCATGTGCCGGTCGCTGATAGAAGGTGATGTGGGCAATCACGAGACGAAGGCGTTGTATAGTCTCATGTTGTTGAATAGTGCGCGGTTCGGGTCGAGATTTGATGCGAAAGGAAATATAGTCGATCTGGAGCATCAGGATCGTACTGTCTGGAACGTCGATTTGATCCGCCTGGGGCAACATTACCTCAATCAATCCATACAGGAAGAAGTGAGTGCCTATCACACAGAAGCCTCAATTGCTTGTCTTCATTGCGCAGCTCCGTCTTTCAGGCGCACAGACTGGGCGATGATAGCGAAGTTGTACACGCAATTGCTCCGGAACAATCCCAATCCCTTTGTTGAAGTAAATCGCGCGATCGCCTTGTACTATTCCGACGGTAAGGACGAAGCATTTCGAATTCTTGAAGACTTGCATCAACATCCGTTTTTCCACCAGTACTTTCCGCTGACGTCGACCCTGGGAAAGCTGCATGGCCTCGAAGGAAGGCGGGAACTGGCGAGGCAATTCCTGACTTTAGCATTAACGCAAGCTAAACTGGACGCTGAAAAGAAGTTTGTATCTGAGATGATGGAGGCGCTGTAGGGTGGTGGTAGTCGGAAAGAGTTTCTGGAGATGAACCCATCTCTGTCTTCAGACTGGCCGGAATTCCACATCAGTCTGAAGACTGATGTGGTTCATCACACAGATGACGATTTGGCACAAGTCTCCCGCCGAACACCTGCTAACTCCACTATCGTCTGGGAAGACTTGCGCCAGATTAGGGCCAGATTAGTTGCTTTTGTCAACTAATCTCCTAATTTCATTTCATGAAGCGTCATATCCGCGAGATCCGTTCCTTTAACCGTTTCTATACGGCACACTTGGGTTTGCTCAACAAACGGTTGCTGCAAAGCGATTATTCGCTGGGAGAAGTGAGAATATTATTTGAGATCGCGCGTCTGAACAGGGTCACCGCGCGTGACCTCGCCAACTTCCTGCTGCTGGACAAAGGATATGTCAGTCGTATTATTTCCGGCTTCGTGCGCGACGGATTGGCTGTCAGCACAGCCTCTTCACGGGACAAGCGCCTCTTTGAGATAAATCTTTCAGCAAAGGGTCATCGGCTCCTCCAGACACTACAACAGCGATCGGATGCCCAGGTGGCTGAACTCATTCAACACCTGGACCGAAGCGAAATGGACGCGATGGTGAAAGCCATGCGCACGGTTAAAATATTGCTCGCTGCCGACTATGGTAAGGATAAGCTGGCGGAGGCGATTACTTTTCGGGACATTCTCAAGGCGGGCGATCTTGGCTACCTGATTTACCTGCACGGGAAAATCTACGCGCAGGAGTCAGGTTACACCCTGGAGTTTGAGGGTTATGTGGCCAAGACGTTCTATGAATTTGTTGAACAATATGACCGTGACCATGACAAAATATGGCTGGCGTTGTACAATGATGAAATCGTCGCGAGTATCGCCATTCTGAAGCGATCGCACGAAGAGGCACAACTCCGGTGGTTTCTGGTGCACCCCATGTTTCGGGGAACGGGTATCGGCAGGAAGTTACTGGACACTGCGTTGTCGTATTGCGCCCAGCGGTTCGTGCGCGTTTACCTGATGACTGCCGACACACAGCATCAGGCCATTGCCATGTATAAGAAGGCGGGATTCTCGCTGGTCAGTTCAGTGGAGGCCGAACAGTGGGGAAAACGACTGCGGGAAGAACGCTATGAGCTGGTCCTGAACTCCTGAACAATTGCGCAATTCGACGTATTGTTTGCGTAAAAGGACAGGACGTCGCCTGTATACTTGCGTACTTTGCGTAATGCCTGCAAAACACCTCCTGATCACTGCCCTTTCGGTTGTCCTTTTTTGTACGTGCAAGACTAAAGATATTCCCGCTACGACCAATAACGCAAGCGTTGCGTCGGTCATGGATAGTGTGATTACGCGTCTTTATGCCACCGTTCCTGAGGAGAAATTCGACTCGATAGACGAGGCTTACCTGTTGCAATTTCTTTCCAAAGACGAGCAACGGATTCTCGCCACCCGCTATCAATATTTTCGTGTGAACGTACCGGTCACCGTGTCGCTCATGCGCGACCAGGGTCAAGTCGTGGTGCCCTTCTGGCTACAACCGGCGGGTTTCAAGAAGACCGACCTGATTGTCAGGAATGAGGAATACACCTACGAAGTCTGGCAAAAGGATTTCGACGCCGGCATGGTGGAGTTGGGCATTAATGGATTTGACAAGCATCGACCGGTTTACTTCGTATCGGTTTCACCAAAGGACACGCGCACGTCACTCGCCGTCAGTGATATCTATCCATCCTTGTACAATGCTGACACACTCCGAACGGGAGCGTTCACGTATCACGACTGGTCCGGGCTGGTGCTAACAGAGGTACCCGAGTCGCTGAAGGGTCAACTTTACTTTACCACGGTTCGCGGTCGGGCGCGTGAGGCCCACGTGATTGCTGCGTTTCGCGAAACAGCGCATCCTTCGTCGGCCAAACCAGATCAGATCATGCTGACCTGGTCTGACCTGCCGCAGTCGACGATCAACATTCAATGGCGAAATGGACCTGAAGTTGAGCAGGGACTAGTTCGGTTTTGGAAGGAACACAGCAAAGACACCCTTGAGCAAACAGCGACGAGCATCCGGTTAGAGGATCGCATGCTCTTTAACGATCGCTATGCGAACCGTTTCACGGCTTCGCTGAAGAACCTCTCACCGGGTGCTGCTTACCAGTACCAGGTGGGTGCGGGTAGCCCAAGGGTTTGGTCAGCCGTAAACTCATTCCAGACTGCGCCTCCTGTGAATCAGCCATTTTCGTTCGTCTGGTTTGGCGATACGCACTTCCTTCCCGATTCAGGAAAGTTGGTTCGTCGCGCAGCACGTGAAAATCCAGACGCCGCTTTTTATTCTATCGCCGGAGATATTGTGAGCACAGGATTGAATCGCGATGAATGGGACAGTCTTTTTTACCGGGCAGGAGATGCCTTCGCGAACAAACCCCTGATGCCGGTACCCGGAAATCACGATCGACAGGATGGTCTCGGTGCAAAATTGTACACCGACCTTTTTGCCCTGCCCGAGAATCAACCGGAAGGTGTTGATCCCGAACTCTCTTACTATTTTGAGTATGGCAATGCCTTGTTTATCATGATTGACGCGACGTCTGATGTGGAGGACCACACGTCCTGGATCGAACGCATTCTTTCCAATACGCACGCGAAGTGGAAGTTCGTGATGTTTCACTTTCCGCCGTATAACTTTGAAGAGCCCTATGAAGACATCCAGCGTTCCTGGGTACCGTTGTTCGACCGCTTTCACGTAGACATGGTGATGGGTGGTCACATCCATTACTATATGCGTTCCAAGCCCATGCGCGAAGGTAAGGTGGTAGATGATTATTCGAAAGGCACCGTTTATGCCATTTCTATCAGCATTCCCAGCAAGCACGATCACCTGGCGCCAGAGCCGTACGCCGTGAAACAATATGCCGGGGGTTACTTCTATCAGCGTGTCGAGCTTGGAGACTATGAGCTCCGATATAAGGCCGTGGACGCGGCAGGCGTTGTCAGAGATCAGTTTACGATTAAAAAATAGTTGACTTTTATTCATTATCAATATTCATCATCATCCATACCTGTATGACGAGATCGCTGTTCATCTTGATTGCGCTTGGCTTGACAAGCACCGTGCTCATGACTTGCACGCGTAAACAGGCCTCGACGGCCGATGCTCCGACAACAACGGGCCAGGTCGGTGATGAGCACTATCAGGATACCGCATTCTGGCAGGAGTATCACGACGCGTATCCTGTGATAAAACATTCCGTTCCACTGGCTGTGCGAACCGTGGCGACAGCCGATGATGGAAGCGTGTGGATTACCACCGCAGAAGGCGTGTATGTGAAAGCCGCGAATTCCCGCGAGTGGAAAGATGCCGTTCCCGCTGCCGAACAGGGACCTGCGTTTTCAGTCGTTAAAGCTGCCGATGGCGCTCTATGGATGTCGACATGGAATAAGGTTTATCGCTTTCACCAGGGAAAGCTGGAGGAAATGCCGGGGTTCACTTCACCGATTGGTGTGTTGGCTCCGGCCAGCGAAGGTGTTTATGCATTGGGGCCGAAGGGCGCGTGGCTGTGGACGGGTGCTTCACCGAATGCGCTTAGCTATACCGTTGCGAAGTCGGTTCGAACGGCCCTCCCGGATGGAAGCGGAGGACTGTGGATCGGATCTGACGTGGGCGTCTATCATGGTAGCGGCGATTCGGCAACGCATACGCACGACACAACGGCCGTGATAAGCGCATACGTAAGAGGTATCGCCATCGACCGCCAGGATAATGTCTGGTTCGGCGGATTGGGCGGTGTCAGCGTACGTAAATCTTCCGGCGAGACCATCAAATTGCGACCCCGCAATGGCCTCCCTTCGGTACAAGTCAATTGTCTTCAGCTGGCACCCGATGGCACTATGTGGGTCGGCACCGATGTAGGTATCGCGCGTTACCGCGGGTTCGGCCATCATTCATTGTTAATCAGTCGCCGGTGGCTGCTCGATGATCGTGTTACAGACATCGCCTTCGACCAGGAGGGTACTGCCTGGGTGGCGACCGACGGCGGCGTGAGCGCTATTCGGCACAAGCGCATGACACTATCGTCGAAGCAAAGTTATTTTTACGATGTGCTCATGCGCCGGCATATCCGGGAGCCATGGATCGCCGGCCAATGCAAGCTTCCGCTAGCAGGAGACACTTCACGATGGGAGGGAGACGACGATGACAACGATGGTGAATACACGAGCAACTACCTGGCGATGGAGTCGTTTCGCTATGCCACCACGGGCGAGCTGGACGCAAAATCAAAAGCAAAAAAGGCTTTTGGATTTTTGAAGCTGTTGCAAGAGGTTACCGAGACCGATGGTTTTTTTGCGCGCACCGTTGTTCCGGCATCCTGGACGGCCATCGACGATGGTAACCGGACTTTTACGACCAGAGAGCTCGCCGATGAGCTCGTCAAGGAACCACGATTCAAGCCCGTCGAAGTGCGGTGGAGAAAATCGCGCGACGGGAAATGGCTTTGGAAGGGCGACACGAGCAGCGACGAAATATGCGGGCATATGATGGGTTATTTTTTCTATCATGAGCTCGTTGCCGATGAGAGCGAAAAGGCAATCGTCGCAGCACACGTCGCAAAAATTGTTGACCACCTTATGCGAAACAATTATACCCTTGTCGATGTCGATGGAACTCATTCAAGGTGGGGCGTATGGTCACCAGACCGATTGAATCGAGATCCCGAATGGCAACCCGATCGCAGTTTGAATTCGATGGAGCTACTTGCCTTCCTGAAACTTGCCTATCACGTAACGCACGACGAAAAGTATCAACGGGAGTACAGGCGACTGATTGACCAGGAACATTATCTGGACAACATGGCTAACATTAGCGGTCAGAATCCGGGATGGCTCATTTACTTCGACGTTATACTTGCCGCATATCAATATCCCATTCTGCTGAAATGTGAAAAGGATCCGGAGTTGCTTCGGTTCTATGAGGCGCATATTGATGACTGGCTGGTGCACAGAAAAGGCGATTCGAATCCGCTCATCAATTTCATCTACAGCTATTCGCGCGGACGCAAGGCGGAGTTACAACCTTCCGTTGATTTTCTTATAGACACCCCGTTGGATCTGATCGATTGGAAAATCGACCATACCAAGCGGGAAGATGTTCGTATGGTGCGATCCCCGGTGCTCGATGAGATTCAGGTGAGCGAACTTCCTCCCGCCAGCATTCGCGCCACGGTGCGCTGGGACAAGAACCCCTGGTCATTAAACCATGGTAATCCGAATCTTGAGCGCGAACCTGTGTTCTGGCTTTTGCCCTATTGGATGGGGAGATATTTGAAGATGATTGAGTAGGTCAACAGCTGGCAGTTGTTGGTTGTTGGCGCAAGTCTTCCGAGGCGAAAGCAAGGTTGGCGCAAGTCTTCCGAGGCAAATGTGGAGTAGCAGTTTTTTGGAGGGAGACTTGCGCCAACCTTGCTTTCGCCTTGGAAGACTTGCGCCAAC
>Ga0193752_1000077_pt1 | contig 141861 bp, 132 predicted proteins | sample H1c1metaG_FD_144924 | JGI IMG/M metagenome (GOLD analysis project Ga0193752, IMG submission 144924) | Soil microbial communities from a riparian zone of the East river system, Colorado, United States - H1c1 | ecosystem: Environmental > Terrestrial > Soil > Riparian zone | place: USA: East...
GGTTGGAGGCGTTCTTGTCGACGCGGTAGTTGAGCTGGCGCGCGATCTCCTCGATGCGTTTGCGCGTTTCGAGACTGACTACCGGGCTGCCGCGCAAGGCACGTGAGACCGTGGGTTGCGAGACCCCCGCGAGAAACGCGATGTCGAATGATGTCGGCTTTTCGTGCATTGATTGCGGCGCGTGATACGCGCGGCTCCCCCCGAGTGGAGCGATCATGCACGGGGGCGTGAGCGAAAAGCTACTGGCGTCGACGGCGTGGCGCGCCGCCAATGAAATCAAGGCGCTGTGAGTTGATAAAACGCAACGCCGTGGCCCGGCAGGCTCAAGGTACCGTTAGCAAAAGTCCCCTCGGGAAGGCCGTGGCCGGCCAGCGCCCGTCCGACACTCAAGGCCGGCAGCGCGATGCTGGCCGGTGCATGCGAAAGGTTGAATGCGACCAGCATCGAACTCGATTTGTCGAAACGCCGGAACGCGAGCACCGAGTCCGTGGCGGCCAGGAATTCGATATCGCCGGTGATGAGCAGGGGATGCTTGCGACGCCAGGCAAGCAGCCGGCGGAATCCCTGCAATGCGGAGGTCGCATCGCGTTCCTGTGCCGCCACCGAGACGGCGCGGTGCTGCGCGGGGACCGGCAACCAGGGCGCACCGGTGGAGAAGCCGGCCTGCGGACTCGCGTCCCAGGGCATAGGTGTACGGCAGCCGTCGCGACCCTTGAAGGCGGGCCAGAACGCGATGCCATAAGGATCGCGCAGCGACTCGTAGGGCAGGTCGGCTTCGCTCAATCCGAGCTCCTCGCCCTGAAACACACAGACCGAGCCGCGCAGCGAACACACCAATGCCGTCAGCTGGGTCGCAAAGTGCGGCAGCTGGGGAGTGATCCGGCCCCATCGGCTAACTACCCGCTCGACGTCGTGATTGGAGATCGTCCAGCAGGGCCAGCTCTCGGGTGCGCGCTGCTTGAGATTTTCCACGGTAGCGCGGATGTACTGCGGCGAGCTCTCGCTGCTCAGCAGCTCGAACGAGTACGCCATGTGCAGGCGGCCGGGTTGCGTGTATTCGGCGACAGTTGCGGTGGAATCGTCGGAGGAGATTTCGCCGAGCGACACCGCGTCCGGGAATTCGTCGAGCAGCTGCCGCAGGCGCTCGAGAAACGGCAGCATCTGCGGCTGCGTGTTGTTGTAGCGGTGCCATTGATAGCCGTACGGATTGTCGGCCTTGAAGCCGGTAGCCTTGCGTTGCTGAGCCGGCCGCGGCGGGTTGTCGCGCAGCTGCGCATCGTGGAAGCAGAAATTGATCGCATCGAGGCGCATGCCGTCGACGCCACGCTCGAGCCAGAAGCGCAATGAGTCGAGCGAGGCGCGCTGCACGTCCGGGTTGTGGAAATTCAGGTCGGGCTGCTGCGCCAGGAAATTGTGCAGGTAGTACTGGCCGCGGCGCGGTTCCCATTGCCAGGCGACGCCGCCGAAGATCGACAGCCAGTTGTTAGGCGGAGTGCCGTCCTCGCGTGCGTTCGCCCACACGTACCAGTCGGCCTTCGGATTGTCGCGGCTCTGCCGGCTCTCCTCGAACCACGCGTGCTGGTCCGAGGTGTGGCTCAGCACCTGGTCGATCATGACCTTCAACCCAAGCCCATGCGCTTTCGCGACGACGCGATCGAAATCCGCGAGCGTGCCGAAGATCGGATCGACGGCGCGGTAATCCGCGATGTCGTAGCCGAAATCGGCCATCGGCGATTTGAAGAACGGCGAGATCCAGATCGCCTCGACGCCGAGCGACGCAACGTAGTCGAGCTTCGCGAGGATGCCGGGCAGATCGCCGATGCCGTCGCCATTCGTGTCGAGAAAGCTGCGCGGGTAAATCTGGTAGATAGCAGCGCCGCGCCACCATGGATTCTTGGGTTCCGCGGACGGCGGAGTCAGGCGTTGTGCGGCGGTGCTCATGGAATTCTCGCGGTGCAGAAAATCGATGGAACCCGGGATTCTGTCTCGTCGCAGCCTGTGAATTCTCCCTGAATACGTATGCAGCACATTGTCTGTGCGCGCCAACGGGTCCTAACATTCACTGCACTCGACATCGAACTCCTGGCATCCCGGGGTTCGTTAGGCCTCGCCGATTGACCCCCTCGGTCGGCGGGGCTTTCTTTTTCTGACGCGGGGAAAATCACCGGCCAGAGCTTACCCCGCATGCATTGGGCGACGCGTTGTCGTGCATACGTATTCACAAGGGACCCTTGCGGGGCGCTGCTATCGTCCCGCCACCTCGGGGGGACGAGTGGGAGGGCGGATGCGTTTGAAACTGGATCGGGCGCGCGCGAACTTCTATGCGGCGTTCGCTTTTCTTGCGCTGTTCGCGCTTACCGGCAGTCCGCTGTCGCGCGCTGCCGATGCCGACGCCCGCGCGACGACGCGCCAAAGCCCCGAGTGGCTCCGCGACGCGGTGGTCTATGAAGTGTTTCCGCGTGCATTCTCTCCCGACGGAAATCTCAAGGGCGTCACCGCGCAGCTCGACCGCCTGAAAGATCTCGGCGTGAGTGTTCTGTGGCTCATGCCCATCCATCCCATGGGCAAGCTGAAGGCCAAGGGCTCGCTCGGCAGTCCTTACGCGGTGCGCGACTACGATGCGATCGATCCCGCCTATGGCACTCCCGATGACTTCAAGAAACTGATCGCCGCCGCGCATCAGCGCAAGATGAAGGTGTTCATCGACATCGTTGCGAATCACACGGCCTGGGATTCGGTGCTGATCGGGAAGCACCCGGACTGGTACACGCACGACGGCAAGGGTCAGATCGTGCCGCCGAATCCGGACTGGGTCGATGTCGCGGATCTCGATTACTCGAGTCCGGCGCTGCGTCAGTACATGAGTGACATGCTGGTGCGCTGGTTGCGCGATTACGGAGTCGATGGTTTCCGTTGCGACTACGCGAGCGGCGTTCCGACCGACTTCTGGGAAACCGTGCGACCGGAACTCGATCGCGTTCGCCCCGGGCTCGCGTTCCTCGCCGAAGCTGATGACCCTGCGCTGCTGCACAAAGCCTTCGATATCGACTACGCCTGGGATTTCTACCACGTGGTCGCCGAAGCGCTCGCCGGCAAGACACCGGCTTCGCAGATCCGCGCGACTTGGGAACGTGCCGAAGCGAAATATCCGCGCGGGGCCTTGCGTCTGCGTTTTTCCGACAACCACGACCAGCTGCGCACCACCGGGCAGGCCGGCCTGCCGGCCGCGCTCGCCGCCTCCGCATTGATGTTCACCCTGGATGGCGTGCCGCTGCTCTACAACGGCATGGAAGTCGGCGACACCACCGAGTCGGCCGCGCCCGCGCTGTTCGAGCGCACGCCGATCCAGTGGGAAATGGCGGAGCGCCGCCCCCAGGTTGCGCCTTACTACCGCGCGCTGGCGGCGCTGCGGCGCGCGCATCCGGCGCTCACGCGCGGCGCGGTGCACTGGCTGCGCAATGGCGATGAGCAGCGCGTCGTCAGTTTCGAAAGGACCAGCGCGGGCGAAACCCTGGTGGTCGTGATCAACCTGTCTTCGCAGGAGTTTTCGGGAATCGTGGCAACGGGGTCGGGCAAGTACCAGGACATCACGCCCGACCTGATGAACGGCGCTGTGCCCGGGACGCAACGCGCCGTTGCGTTGCCGGCCGTGTTCCTCGCGCCCTGGGAATTCCGGGTTTTCAGCAGGGCGGCGCCCTGAATACGTATGCATGAGATTGCCAAGAGTGGGCTCCTGCCAACATCCTTGATGACAAGAATTTTGCAAACCGTTTCTTTGCGGGATCGCGCATTCGCGCGGAACGACAACTAATAGTTAGGGGGTTTCGAGTGAAGACTTTCAAACAGAAGGGTAATCGCACCAAGCCGATCCAGCGCCGCCCGCAGGGCGAGGTTACCGCGGTGGCGGGATGTGCCATTTTCCTCATGGGCGGGAGCGCTGTCATGGCGCAGGACCAGTCTGCCGGCGCCAGCGCCGAAGATATCCAGGAAGTGCTGGTCACCGGCATCCGCAAGAGCATCCAGGATTCGATCAACGCGAAGAAGCTCGACTCCTCGATCGTCGAGGTCGTCTCCGCCGAGGACATCGGCAAGCTGCCGGATTCCTCCATCGCCGAATCCATCGCGCGACTGCCGGGTATTGCCGCGCAGCGCACCAACGGGCGCGCCCAGACGCTGTCGATCCGTGGCCTGGGGCCCGACTTCACCGTTACGACGTTCAACGGCCGCGAGCAGGCGACGACCAACGACAACCGCACGGTCGAATTCGACCAGTACCCGTCGGAGCTCGTCACGCAGGTCAAGGTCTACAAGACGCCCGACGCCGGCATGGCGTACCAGGGCATCGCGGGCACCACTGATATTTCCACCGTACATCCGCTTTCGTACGACGGTCGCCGCACGGCGGTGACCTATCGTCGCGAACAGAACGAGCAGGACGTCAACATTCCGGGCCTGACGCGCAACGGCAATCGCGCCAACCTCACGTACATCGATCAGTTCCGCGATCACACGCTGGGCGTGGCTTTCGGTGTCGCTTACAACAAGAGCCCGTACCAGGCGCAGACGAAGGAGCCGTGGGGTTACGCGGATTCACCGACCGGTGCGGGTCAGAAGATCATCGGCGGCGACAAGAGCGGTGTGCAGTCGTCGTTCTACGAGCGCATGGGTTATCTCGGCGTCGTCGAGTACCAGCCGAACGACACCGTGCACATGCTGCTCGATGCCTATCACTCCGATTTCAAAGAGCTGCAGACCATCCAGCGCGTCGAGTACGGCACCATCTGGGCGAATCCTACGACGCCGGTCTCGAATCCCGGTGAGCTCGACGAGAACAACCGCGTGGAATCGGGCACGTTCGACAACGTGCCGTTCACGGTCATCGAGAATTACAACAACGACCGCAACGCCAAGATCGATTCGATCGGCCTCAACTCCGACTTCAAGCTGAGTGAGAGCTGGAACCTGAACGCCGACCTCAGCTACTCGAAGGTCGAACGCGACGATCTGCGTCTCGAATCGACCGCCGGTGTGGGCAAGGTCGGCGATGCCACCTTCCCGACCGTCACGGACAACATCTCGTTCACGACTGGTTCCGATGGCCGCAGTTACTTCGCGCCGACGATCAACTACAGCGACTACGGAGCGGTGCAGTTGTCCGATCCCGGCTCCTGGGGTGGCGGTACGCGCCGCTCAGGTTTCATCGGGCACCCGGAAATCAACGACGAGATCAAGGCCATTCGCCTCACGGCCACGAAGAAGCTCGAAGGCTTCCTGAGCGAAGTGAGCTTCGGCGTGAACTACGCCGATCGCGAGAAGAGCAAGGATCCGTTCCAGAGCCTGTTGTACCTGCCGGGCAACATCTCGCATGCCCCGGTGCCGGAGGCGTATCAGACCGGCGTCACCAACGGCGCGTTCTTCGGCCTGGCGAACGGCGTCGTCAGTTACGACGCCATCGGCCTGTTGAAGAGCGGCTTCTGGCAGCCGATCGATGCGGCCATCGATCCGAATGCGGGCGCTGGCGATCGAATCTACGACGTGACCAACGCGTGGACGGTCAATGAAAAGCTCACCACGGCTTACGTGAAGGTGGGTATCGACACTGAACTCGGCAGTCTGCCCCTGCGCGGCAACATCGGCGTGCAAAGCGTCACCGCGGATCAGAATGCCCTGGTCGGCTATGTCAACGGTGATACGACCGGAGTCGCGGTGCTCGATGTCACGTACCGCAACGAAGGCGCCAAGTACACGGACATCCTGCCAAGCATGAACCTCGCGCTCGAACTGCCGCACGACCAGAAGTTGCGCATCGGTGCGGCCACGACGGTCGCGCGTCCGCGCATGGACGAAATGGGCGGTGGCAACGGTTACTCCGTGACCCCCGACACCGGCACACCGACGCAAGGTCCGAACGGCGAGTTGCTGTATTGGAACCGCAATGGCGGCGGCAACCCGGAGTTGAAGCCGTGGAAGGCGAACACCTTCGACCTGTCGTGGGAGAAGTATTTCAACGAGAACCAGGGCTACTTCGCGCTGGCGGCGTACTACAAGAAGCTCACGACGTACATCGTCAACGAGTCGTTCCTGTTCGATTTCACGGGCTTCGAACTACCGATTGGCGACTACACGCAGGCCGATACCAACCGCTTCGGTGTCGCGACCCACAAGATCAACGGCAGCGGCGGATACATCAAGGGCGTCGAAGCAACGCTGTCCCTGCCGTTCTCGACATTTACCCAGTCGCTGAACGGCCTGGGGCTCATCGTGAGCGCGGCGAAGAACGAATCGTCGATCAAGATCAACGGTGCCGACAGTGAGATCCCGGGCTTGTCGAAGACCGTGATCAACACGACGCTGTACTTCGAGAAGGCGGGTTTCTCGGCGCGTGTGAGCAACCGCAAGCGCGGCGAATTCATCGGCGAAGTGCCGCAATTCGATGCCACGCTGCAGCTGAACACCGTCGCGGCGGAATCGATCTTCGATGCGCAGATTGGTTACGAATTCTCCGACGGGCCGATGGAAGGCTTGAGCGTCAGCCTGCAAGGCACGAACCTCACGGATGAACCGTTCCAGCTGACCCAAGTCGGCACGCCCTCGAGGGACCTGATCAAGTACCAGACGTACGGCGCGAATTACTCGGTGGCACTCACGTACAAGTTCTAGTCGATACGCTGCTTCCAAACCTGACACCCGCCGGCAGCGCTGCCGGCGGGTGTTTTTTTTGAGATGCTAGACCCATGAATCGCGAGGTCAGGTCAGTTGTCATTGCGGGCGGTGGAACAGCCGGCTGGATGACTGCGGCCGCGCTCGCGCGCGTCATGGGGCCGCGGCTCACCATCACTCTGGTCGAATCCTCCGAGATCGGCATCGTCGGCGTGGGCGAGGCCACGATTCCCGCGATCGCGCAGTTCAACCGCATGATCAAGATCGACGAGGACGACTTCCTGCGCCACACGCAGGGCACGTTCAAGCTCGGCATCGAGTTCGTCAACTGGTGGGAGAAGGGCCACACGTACATGCACGCGTTCGGCCCGGTCGGCCGCGATCTTGCGTATATCCCGTTTCATCACTATTGGCTCCGGGACCAGGCATCCGGTACCGCGGGCTCACTCTGGGACTACAGCCTCAACTGGATCGCGGCCAAACAGTCGCGTTTCGCGCGGCTCGAAAAGATCCCCGATACGCCGCTCGCGGGACTTGCGTGGGCGTTCCATTTCGACGCCTCGCTCTACGCCGCCTATCTATCCAGGTTCGCGCAGGCGCTGGGGGTGCGGCGCATCGACGCGAAGATTGCCGGCGCACTGCAGACGCCCGACGGCGACGTTCGTGCGCTCAAGCTTGAAGACGGGCGCGAGCTCGCGGCGGACTTCTTCATCGACTGCACGGGATTCCGCGGGCTGCTGATCGAGCAGGCGCTCAAGACCGGCTACGACGACTGGACGCACTGGCTGCCCTGCGATCGCGCGCAGGCCGTGCCGTCATCTAACACCAGCCCGCTAACTCCGTATACGCGCGCGACTGCGCTCGAAGCCGGTTGGCAGTGGCGCATTCCTTTGCAGCACCGCACGGGCAATGGCCACGTCTATTCGTCATCGTTTACTACGGATGAACGCGCAGGCGAGCTGCTGCTCGGGAATCTCGACACGCCCGCCTTGGTGGAGCCGCGGCTCATCAAGTTCACGACGGGCCGGCGCAAACTACTCTGGAACCGCAACGTCGTGTGCATGGGTCTCGCCAGCGGCTTCCTCGAGCCGCTCGAGTCCACCTCCATCCACCTGATTCAGGTCACGATCCAGCGGTTGATCCTGCATTTTCCGCATCTCGGCAACGTCGAGGAGCGGCGTCGGGAATTCAATCGCGCGGCGGCGGCGGAGTACGACTACATCCGCGATTTCATCATCCTGCATTACCACGCCAACAACCGCGTGGGCGAACCGTTCTGGGATGCGTGCCGGAACATGTCGATTCCGGACTCCCTGCGTCACCGCATCGAGTTGTTCCGCGAGAGTGCCGGCATCTTTTGCGCGACTGATGATCTGTTCCAGCTCACGAGCTGGCTGCAGGTGCTGTGGGGGCAGGGCATTCGGCCGCAGACCACGCATGCGTTCGTCGAGGCCGTGTCACAGAAGGATCGTGCCGGTTACCTGGATGATCTGCGCAAGCTGATCGGCCAAGCCGCGCGCGCGCTGCCGGGCCACGCGGAGTTCATCGCCAGGCATTGCGCAGCGACGCCGCCCAGCGCTGGCTGAGCGGCGTCGCTACAAGTCACCTCGGGCCGAAGCAGGGCTCGATGAACACCGCGGTCGTGCGTGCGGGGACCGTGAACGTGCCGGTACTCTTCTGGAATTTCGACTTGCGCACCACCGGATCCTGCGAGAACGCCTGGACGGGATGCAGTAACAGCGATTGCTTCCTGAAGGCAGGATCGCTGAATGATTGCGGCTGCGGCGTGGCGTTCACCAGCACGACGGCCTCCGACGCGCCCAGGCAGAACCGGTCGGTGTTTGCGATCCGCTCCACGATGAGCCCGGGGATCTGCGCGGGGCCGACGTTGTAGAAGCTCACGGCCTTCTTGATCTCATCGGCCGAGCGCAGGCGGAACAATTTGCTGGTCTTGCGAATGACCAGCATCTCGAGCATGTGCCGGTAGGTTCCTTCGATGTCTTTCGCCGTGGGTTTCAGATTGGGATCGGCGAGCGCGGGCCCGATCACGGACCAGTCGCTCTCGTTGCCGTTGGCAGGCGGCAGACCCACGCCCCAGTTATTCGACTTCAACGTCCAGTCGATGCGGTTGAACCAGTCGCCGGAGTCGTAGCTGTTACGGTCAGCGGATTTGGAACGCAGAATCTCGTCGCCGGCCATGAAGAACGGCACGCCCTGCGAGAGCGCCACGATATCGAGGCCGAGCCGGTGCATGCGCACGCGGTCGGCGCGCGGCACCGTGGAACTCAGCTTGAGGTTCATGGCGTCGAACCAGTCCGGATCGTCGTGCACGCCGATGTACTGGATCGTGTCTTCGGGTTGCGCGCCGTAAGCTCCGGGCATGCCGAAGTAGTCGACCTCGCGGCCGAGTTTGGTCGCACCACTCGCGTCGACGATCGGATAGTTGGCGATGTTGCCAGCGAGCCCCAGGCGCACCAGGTCGGTGAGCCGCAGCATCGAAGCCTTTTCATCCGCGGCAGAACCACCGAAGGTGCCATTCGGTTCGACCGAAAGGCCGGTCGCGAAACCCTGGTCGCGCCGCGGACTGAACGGTCCGCCACCGCGCACGGCGTCGCGGATGCGATCCGAGAACGAACCGATGCCGGTGCCGGCCATGTTCACCTGGATCGCATTGACGCCGCGGCCGTTGTTGGCCATGACGCCGAAGTTCCAGGCTTCGCCATAGAGATAGACGGACCTGCCGTCGACGCCGTCCTTCTTCAGCGTGAGGCCATCCAGTGCGGCGCGCACTTTCAGCATGTTGGACTTGAGGTGAAAGCCCATGATGTCGAAGCGGAAGCCGTCGACCTTGTATTGCTTGGCCCACAGCACTACCGAGTCGACCATGAGTTTTTCCATCATCGCGTGCTCGGTGGCGGTGTCCGCGCAGCAGCTCTCGTTGAGCACGACGCCGTCGCCGTTGAGCCGGTGGTAGTAACCGGGCACGAGCTTGTCGAGAATGGAGTTCGGGTTCTGGCCGGCCGAGTTGGTGTGGTTGTAGACCACGTCCATCACCACACGCAGCCCGCTCTGGTTTAGCGACTGCACCATCTCGCGGAATTCGCGCACGCGTTCGGAACCATCGGCTTCCCGGGCGTAACTTCCTTCGGGCACGTTGTAGTGCAGCGGGTCGTACCCCCAGTTGAATCCATCGCGACCCGCGGTCGCGGCAACCAGCGCCTGTTGCTCGGAAGAATCGGGCGGAAGGCCAGCCAGCGTATCGAACGAGGGCGCGGTCCAGGTGGACTTGTCCTCGTTGATGGTGGCGAAGTCGAACGACGGCAGCAGGTGCACGTGCGTGACACCGGCCAATCCCAGAGTTGCGAGGTGCTTCATGCCGTCCGAGCGTCTCTGCGTGAACGCCTCGTACGTCCCTCGCAGGTTTGCTGGAACGCTGGCATCAGTGGCGCTGAAGTCGCGCACGTGCAGTTCGTAAAGCACGATGTCTTCGGGCGACGCGAGATAGGGCTTGTTAAGTTTCCCCCAGCCGCGCGGCTGCAGTTCGGAGTCATCGAGCGAGACGATCTGGCTGCGAGTGCTGTTGCGCGCCAGCGAGACCGAGTACGGATCGGTGACGAGGTTCGTCTCCACCTTGTTGGTGGAGCGCACGAAGACCTGGGCCTCGTACAGGTAGTACTTGCCATAGAGGCCGCTGGTCGGTGCGGTGAAGCTCCAGATGCCGCTCGCGGGATCGAGCGTCATTGAATAACTCGTGAACAGTGTCGCCGGGTTCGAGTCGGCAAAGACGCGCACCTTCAGACTGCGTGCGGTCGGTGCCCACACGCGCAAGGTCGTCTGGCCATGCTTCGAGCTGGGACCGAGCACGATCGGCCCGGCTTTGACTGCATAGAGGTCGTCGAGAACGCCGGGGATCTGCAGCGACGTGGCATCGACGCCCTGGGCGGAGCGCACCGCATCGACTGCCAGCTGGCCTTTCAGACTCTGGGCGGCGGCCGCAACAGCGTCGGGCGGCAATTTGAATGCCGCGAGATTTGCGAGGTGCGGAAATTTTTCGCGCAGCGCCGGGCTCAGGCCCGCCGGATCGTGCAGGAGCGTCCAGGACTTTGAATTCGTTCCTGCGACGACGCCGGGGCCGTCGAGTGTGAGAGCGCCGTCCGGATCGGCGAACAGGCTGACTACGGTATCGGTTGGGACGTTCCACGCGATGGTGTCAGCCGACAGCCAGTACGCCTGCGCCTTGGTGAGGTCGCCGTGGATGCCGCCAACAACGACCCTCAATTCCTTGGTCGTGGAATTCCACTGGAAGACGACGTCCATGCCATCGGCCGGCACCGTGAAGGCGATGTTCGCCCCGTTCTGCACGCCGCCTTGGCCGTAGTTGACGTCCCAGCTGCCATTGAGCGCCACCTTGGCTTCATACGAACCGGCAGGAATGGCGCTGGTGCTGAAGCTGTAGATAGACGTGTCGTTGATGTCCTGCAGCCAGGAACGGAAGCAGGAAGGATCCCAGTCTCCGCTGCAACCAATCTCGCTCTGGAAGCTGCCGGGCACGGTGGCGATGATGGAGCTGACGTTTTCGGTGACCCAGTGGGTCTTGTGGTCGTAATAGAAAGTGACGCTCTGCGGCGTGGTAGTCGTCGCGAGCGGAATGTTCGGGCCGTTCTGCTGGGCGTGGGTGCCGTAGTTCACGTCCCAGGCGCCATTGAGCGCCACCTTGTACTCATACGCGCCAGCCGGCGAGACGCTGAAGGTGTTCCTCCAGATGTCACCGTTCGCGTCATAGACCAGCTGCGTGGCCGGGCAGGCGGGATCCCAGTCGCCGGCGCAGCCTGCCTCCGACTGGTAGCTGCCAGGAATGCCGACCGAGGTCGGCGTCTGGGCGGAGACGTCGAAAGCAAGGAAGCCTGAGAAGGCGATGGCGAGCGACGGAATGACGGCGCGAGCGCGCGTGCAATGAGATGACATGAGCTTCTCCCCAAAAGACTCGGCGTACCTGCGACGCTAAACGAGAAGCCCGGATTCCGGTTCAAGAATACGTATGCATAGGTCGAGCCGCGTCGCCGGGGAGTTCTTAGCTAGGCCAGCGCTCCGGCCAGCTTCAGGAATTCGCGGTGCGGCGTGCATTGCTGCGCGGTGCGCGCGATGTCATCGCGCACGCGCCGTGTGACTTCGTCCAGCTCCGGCAGCGAAATCAGGTTCGCGAGCGGATCCCAGGAGCCGGCGTCGATCCCGAAGTTGCCATACATGCACAGCCAGCTCGGGTCGAAGAAGCTCTCGGAGTCGTATTGCATGATCAGCCCGCGTGCGCGGTACAACGCGATTTTGTGCACGAGCCGCTCCGGCAGCGGCATCTCCCGGCAGTAGCGCCACAGATCTCCGTGCTCCCTGCCGTTGGCGCTGTAATGCAGGATGATGAAATCGCGGATGCGTTCGAACTCGGTGACGGACAGCCGGTTGTATTCTGCCGACAGCTGAGCGAGCACTTCCGACGCCATGTTTTCGTCCGGCCAGAAGTGCAGTAGTTTTTCGATGCCCATCTGGATGAGCGAGATGCTGGTCGACTCGAGCGGCTCGAGAAATCCGCTCGAGAGACCAATCGCGACGCAATTGCCGATCCAGAAACGGCGCACGTGCCCGGCGCGGAAGCGCACCAGGTTGGGCTCGCCCAGCGCCGCGCCTTCGAGTTGGCCGCGCAATGCGGCCAATGCCTGTTCGTCGCTGATGTGATCCGAGCTGTACACGTACCCGTTGCCGACGCGATTCTGCAGCGGGATGCGCCAAGTCCAGCCGGCATCAAGCGCGCGTGAGCGCGTGTAGGGAGCGATGTGTTCCGGGTCCGCTGCGGCGCAGGGCAGTGCGACCGCGCGGTCGCACATCAGCCAGTGCCGCCAGTCGACGAAGCCGGACTGCAATGACTTCTCGATGAGCAGGCGATGGAAGCCGCTGCAGTCGATGTACATCTCGCCGGTGAGCACGTCACCGCTGTCGAGACGGATACCGAGGATGTTCTCCGTTTCGCCCTCGCGCAGCACTTCGGTAACCTTCGCATCGATGCGCCGCACGCCGCGTGCCTCGGCGAAGGTGCGCAGGAACGCCGCGAAACGTGAGGCGTCGAAATGCACGGCCCAGTCGAAATGTTCGAAATCCACGCGCGGGTCTTCCGGCGGCGTGGTCATGCGGCCGGCACGCGCCAACTGCGCGCCCATGGCGTATTCGTCGAGCGTTCCAGGGTCGCCGTGCCGGCGCAGCCGGTTCCACAAGTGGTGAAAAGCCACCGGACCCGCCTCGAGACCAAAGCGGCCGAACGGATGCATGAACGAGTGGCCTTCGCGCCGCCAGCCGTCGAACTCGATGGCGAGCTTGATCGTGCCGTTGGTGGCTTTCATGACTTCGAAGGCGGTCAGGCCGAGCGACTGGAAGTAGCGCCGGATCGCCGGCACGGTCGCCTCGCCGACGCCGATCGTGCCAACCGCCGACGACTCGACCAGCGTGATCGAAACGCCGAGACGGTTCAAGTGATGGGCGAGAGACGCAGCGGTCATCCATCCCGCGGTGCCGCCACCGACGATGACTACCGAACGCGCGGGCGTCGACTGCGCGTCGGACTGATTCGAATTCTGGTTCACGGATGACACAGCGCGCGATCGTTGCATGCCGTAGATCTTACTGTCATGGCGAATACGTATTCATCGAGCGGCGATCAGGCCTGCTGCGCTGCCAGCGGCCAGTAGAAGAATCGCGATGACGCCGGAGGCGCGCGAGTTCTCGGACACGTCGGTCATCCTTGCCATTCGACTTCGAGGTACGACAGAGTGCCCGCAGGATACAACGCCTCGATTCCCATGTCTGGGAGTGGGCATCGTGTCATTCGCATCGGAGTTACGCCGCAGGACAGTGAAAAGGTGCGGGCGTATGTGATACACCGTGCGCATGAAGACCAGACCCTCGATGCCGCCGCTGCGGCCGCCCGGTCAGACGGCTAGGCCGCAAGCGAGCCCGCCAGCATTGTTCCGAATCGAATTCGATGTAGTTAGGGAGACCGGCGATGCGTCGTAGCACTGTGGCGCGGCTGCGTGTCGCTATTGGTTGTCTGTTTGCGCTGGCGTTGGCGGGCTCGACCGGATCGGCCGTCGCGGCCGACTCGAAGCTGCCGATACTGCTGGGCAAAGTCACCAAGGTGAATGACGGAGATTCCATCGAGGTGCAGCTCGATGCGGGACCGGCGCGCGTGCGCTTCTCCGCCATCGACACCCCCGAATACGACCAGCCGTACGGATTGCAGTCATCCGCGGCGCTCAAGGCCATGTTGCCCATCGGCTCCGACGTCGAGCTCGAGGTCGTCACGCAGGATCAGTTCCGGCGCGTGGTCGCGACCGTCTGGCTGGTCACCGGCGGCAGGCGCGTCAACATCAACGAGACGATGTTGCGCGAGGGGCATGCCTGGGCCTACCGGCGTTACATGAAAGACGCAAAGTTCTGCGACCTCGAGCAGGAGGCGCGCTCGAAGAAGCTCGGATTGTGGGCACAGCCTGTGAGCGACTGGGTCTATCCACCCGAGTGGCGCTTCCTCAAGAATGGGGAAATCCGCGCGCTGCCGGTGCCCTATGAAGAAACCCGCGCGAGTTGCGTGGCGGTGCTCGGCCTTGCGGGCGCCGCGACCTACGAACCACCGCGGTAGTCTTCCCTCAAGCCAGCATCTTGCGGGCCGACTCCACCGTTTGTTTGTCCTTGTCGGCGCTGTCCGCGCGCGGCGGCACGGTGCGGCCCTTGACGACCGCTGGCCGTGCGGCGATGAGATCGAGCCAGCGCGCAAGCTGCGGCAGTCCATCAATGTTCACGCCCGACCACTCGTAGCCCGCGACCCAGCTCCACAGCGAGATGTCCGCGATCGAATATTCACCTCCGGCAATGTATTCGTTACCCGCCAGCTGACTTTCCATCACTTCGAACAAGCGCCGCACCTCGCGCTGATAGCGGTCGATGGCATACGGAATCTTTTCGGGCGCATAGCGAAAGAACACATTGGCCTGGCCCATCATCGGACCCACGGCGCCCATCTGGAACATCAGCCATTGCAGCACGCGCGAACGTGCCTTTACCTCGGTCGGCAGCAACTTGCCGGTCTTCTCGGCGAGATAGATGAGGATGGCGCCGGATTCGAACACGGCGAAGTCGCCGTTGCCATGATCGATGATGGCCGGGATGCGGCCGTTCGGATTGATCTGCCGGAACCAATTTTCTTTCTGTTCGAGCGTCGACAATGCGATCTGCCGCACGGTGTAGGGCAGCTCCAGTTCTTCCAGCGCGATGGAGATCTTCCAGCCATTGGGAGTGGCCGCGGTGAACAGTTCGATCATCGCATCGTCCTCGCTGTGTGATGCCGCGAGTACACGCTCGGGCATGCACTCAAGTCAACGCACGCCTCATGATTTTTCGTTCTGGTAGCAGCAGCGTTGCGCTAGATTGCGCCGGTGGAATTCATTGCGGCCAACTGGCGACTCGCAGCGGTCGCCGCTCTGTTCTTTCTGGGAGTCGCGACACGACGCACGGGTTGGGCAGGCGCACGCGAAGGCCGCTGGCTGCTCGCCTTCGTGTTCAATATCGGCTTGCCGATCCTGATTTTCGGCGCGCTCACGGGGGTGCCGCTGGTGCGCGAACATGCGCTGTTGCCGGTCGCGGCGATCTGCACGTCGCTCGCCGGCTGGGGTGCAGCCGTGTTTGCGGCGCGCCGCTTCGGCCTGCCGAAAACGGGCGAGGGCGCGATGGCGATGTGCGCCATGTCCATCAACAGTTCGATGGTCTATCCCTTCGCGGCGCTGAGCCTGGGCACGGCCGCGTTTTCGCAGCTCGTGATGTTCGACATGGGCCACGCGCTGCTGGTGTGGACAGTGACGACCGTGGTTGCGTGCAAGTACGGGGGGCACGGCGATGACATCCCGGTGTTGCTTAAGCGCACGCTGCTGGCGCCGCCATTGTGGGTGTTGTTCATCGCATTGGGACTGAACCTGGGGGGTGCGCCGATTCCGCACGATTTCCTGCACACCGTGCTTCTGGCCGGACAGATGCTGATCCTGCTGGTGCCACTCGCGATGGGTTTGCTCGTGAGCGCGCGTGGCCTCAAGCGGCCGGAGGTGCTCGCCGCGGTGGCGCTGCGATCGGGCTTCGGCGCACTGGTCGGAGTCGTGTTGGTCTTGCTGTTCGGCCTTACCGGTAGCGCGGCCCAGATCGCCGTGATAGGCGCAGCTGCTCCCATCGGCTTCACCGCGGTCGTGTTGTCCGGCCGCGAAGGACTCGATCTCGATCTGGCGGCGAGCGCCGCGGCAATTTCTGTCTTCCTCGGGTCGATCTGGATTCCGCTGGCGCTGATGTTCGTCTAGCCTCGGGTCGGTGGTCTGCAGAGCGAATCGAGACCGGCGAAACTCAGCAGCGCAGGTCACTGCACCTTGCCGGCTTTGGTCGCCAGCACGACATTCGATAGCACCGCCGTGTCGACCGTATCCGGCAGGTGTGAGCAGAAGCCGATACCTGCGTAGAACGGGCCTTTGATGTCGAGCGTGATCGGCGGGCCGAACGGGTGCATGGGTTCGCCCTCGATGCTTACAAACAATTGAAAGGAGTCGCCGCGCTTTTCGAGACCGATGCGTTTCGCCAGGTCGTTCACCAGCGAGTCGGGACTCTTTCCCGTGGGCCGGCCACGGCCGCCGATGCGGTACTCGCGGTCCCTGGTCAGTGCGCCTTTTTCAGGACGTTGCGCCAGCTGGATCATCCCTTCGCCGTGCAGCGCGACAACGACTTGCCTGGAGTCGTCCTCGAGCGACTGGCGGATGACCAACACGGCCTTGCGATCGCCGTAGCCTTTCGGATCGGGAAACGCGATGTCGGCGGCGATCGAAACATCGTCCGACAGCTTCTTCCAGAGAAAACGAAACTCGTCGCGCGAGTACCAGATGTTGTAGCCCGCGGATTTGATCGTGTAGGTCTTGCCGGAGGCATCGTAGCTGGCGCTGCCCGGTGCGAGCGCGGCGCCTACGTCGGACTGTCCATCGAAAATGCCGATGGGATCGTTGAGCGTGATCGTCTCGCGATGAAAATCGCGCGGCGGAGGTTCCTGCCTGTGCGTCGCCGATCCTGGAATCGCCCAGGCCGGCACCGGCGGCTTCGCAGCGCCAGGGTCGGGCGCCTGCGCCAGAGCGCAACCCGAAATGCAAACGCAGGCAAAAAGTGCGCGGCGCGCGCGGTCTGGCGACTTCATGGAACGGGATACTACGCGACCCCCGAGAACCCCGACCCGGCGCCGCTCCCGGGCGGCTTCGTGGCGGCCGGCGAGGCCTCCGAGGTACTCGCGAACTTCACGAACAGCAGCGTGACCGCTCCGATCAGGGAGCCGCAGCCCATCACGATCGAAACGCTTTGCAGCGACATGCCCTGCCCGAATAGATAGCCCGCGAGTATCGGCGCGAGCGCAGCGCCACCGCGGCCGGCGCCGATGACCACTCCGGTTCCCGTGGCGCGCAGATGCGTCGGATAGGCGAGTGCGAGCAGGGTGTACAGACCCACAATCCCTGCATTCGTGAAGGCGCCGCAGATGGCGACGATCATCTTGAGCCCGGCCAGGCTGCCCTGGCCGGCGCCAAAGATGGTGATCGAAATCATTCCCAGGACCAGCACGGCGCTCGTGAGCCGGATGAGATTCAGGCGCAGCGACAGCAGCCCGAGCACCGCGCCGCCGGTGGCGCCGCCCACGCTGGCCCAGAACAGGACGTCCGCGATCGTGGATGGCGGGTACCCGAGCTGCGAGACGATCGGCGCGACCCATTTCAGGATGTAATAGAACGACGTGATGTGCGCGAAACAGGCAACCACGAGCAGCAGCGTGAGCCGCAGGTATTGCCCCTTGAACACGTCCGCGAGCGGTGCCTTGATCGCGACGGCTGCCTGTGGTGGCAATGCATCGATCGCCGCGCGTCCCATGCGCGCCAGGGTTGCGTTGATTTTCGCCAGGGCGTTCGCGGGTTGCCTGCGGCACTGCCACGAGATGGACTCCGGCAAACAGACCCACACCACCGGAATCATGGCAGCAGTTGCCCCGGCGCCGAGTTCGAAGACCACGCGCCAGCCTTGTGTCTTCAGCAGCGGCGAGATGATCAGGGCTGCGAGGATGTTGCCAAGTGGATAGCCTATGGTCATCAACGCGACCCAGAACTTGCGCATGCGGTCGTTGGAGAACTCCGCCGCGGTGGCGTTGATCGCTGCGAGCATGCCGCCGATCCCAAGGCCCGTGATGAAACGCCACAGTCGCAGGTCGCCGAGACCATCCGCACGCGAGCAGAAAAACATGCCGATCGTCATGATGACGAGGAAAGTGAGAATCGCGCGGCGCCGTCCGACGTAGTCGGCGACACCGCCCAGCACGAAGGAACCCACGGCCATGCCCCACAGATCCATCGACAGGACCACGCCGAGTCCGGCGGAAGGCGGGATCTGGAATTCCTTCATGATGCCGGGGGTGGCGAAGCTGATCGCGAGCAGGTCGAAGCCGTCGAGCGCGTTGAGGAGGACCGTAATCGAGCACACGACGATCTGCAGCGCGCTCATCGGCGAGGTCGCAAGCAGGCTGCGCGGATCGTTGTTCGTCATGGAACTGGCATTCCCCGATACCGTGAAGGCGCGGCGAGAATAGCATCGCGTGTAGCAGCGTTCGTCGTGGGTGCGGCAGGTCGCGCGGGCGCGATAGAAAAGTTGAAGAATAGATTGCAAGCAATTGATTGTAGGAGGACTAATGAACCCATTGTTGCCCTCACGCGCCGATCACGTCGGTAGTTTCCTGCGGCCGCAGTACCTGCTGGCCGCGCGCGAAGAGTTCGCGCGCCGCGAGATTGATGCGGCGAATTTGCGCGCGATCGAAGACCAGGCGATCGCCGAAGTCATTCGCATGCAGGAAGACGTCGGGCTGCATTCGATCACCGACGGAGAATTCCGTCGCACGTATTTCCACATCGACTTCCTCAAACAACTCGATGGCGTGCAGTCGGACGATCCGAAGATCGTCATCAGGGCCGATGGCAGTGAGGAGCTCGCTCCGCCCGTCATGCGTGTCACTTCGAAAGTCCGCCATGCGCGCGACATCCAGCGCGCCGACTTCGAATTCCTGAAATCGCACACGGCGCAGACGCCCAAGGTCACGATTCCCTCGCCGACCATGCTGCACTTCCGCGGTGGCCGTGCCGGTATCAGCAAGGAGCACTATCCGGACCTCGAGCAATTCTACGAGGACGTGGCGCAGGCGTACGGCGATGAGCTGCGCTCGCTCGCCAAGGCCGGCTGCAGGTACGTGCAGATGGACGACACCAATCTCGCCTATCTGTGCGACCCGAAGATGCGCGCAGCGGCGCAGGCACGTGGCGACGACCCGAACGAACTACCGCATCGGTATGCAATGTTCATCAATCGAGTCGTGTCGCAGAAGCCTGCGGGAATGACGCTCGCGGTGCACCTGTGCCGCGGCAACTTCAAGAGTACCTACGCCGCGGAAGGGGGTTATGAGCCGGTCGCCGAGGCGCTGCTGGCGGAAATGAAGGTGGATGCGTACTTCCTCGAGTACGACGACGCGCGCAGCGGCGATTTCCGGCCGCTGCGCTTCCTGCCCAAGGGCAAGATCGTGGTGCTCGGGCTCATCACCACCAAGCTCGGCGCGCTCGAGGCCAAGGACGACATCAAACGCCGCATCGATGAAGCGGCGAAATACGTGCCGCTGGATCAGCTGGCGCTGTCGCCGCAGTGCGGTTTCTCGAGCACTTATCACGGCAACGATATCCAGATGAGCCAGCAGACCGAGAAGCTGAAGCTCGTCGTGGAGATCGCGCGCGAGGTATGGGGCTAGGTATCATCCCGGCCATGCCCATCACGCACATGCAGCACTACATGGTCCTGTCGAAGGACCTCGAAAAGACCCGCGCCTTCTATTGCGACGTACTCGGCCTGCGGACCGGACCGCGACCGCCGTTCAAGTTCGCAGGAATGTGGATCTACGTCGGTGATGTCGCGGCCATTCACGTGGCGGGCCGTTCGAGCTACGACGACACCTCGCGCACCGATCTGAATCCGGCCGATCCAGTGAAGCATGGCAGCGGCAGCGTCGATCACATCGCCTTTGCGGCCACCGACTACGACGAGCTCACGGCGCGCTTGGAGCGCAATGCGGTGAAATACCGCAGCGCGCGGGTGCCGGGGAGCGATCTGCGCCAGTTGTTCGTATTCGATCCGGATGGCATCCAGATCGAGATCAACATCCGTTCAGGAGCCGCCTAACAGGTTCGCCAACTCGCCCGCGCGTGACAGGAACGGCGAATGATCGCACTCGAGCGTGAAGACCGGCGCGCACGGCAACGCGCTCCGCATGCTGCGCTGCGCAGCCAGCGAGATGGCGCGGTCCTGAGTGGTTTCTATATACGTCCGCGATACCGTGCCGAACCGCGCCGCCGACACCTTTACGCGCGCCGCCAGCGGCTTCAGCGGTTCAGGCGAGAGCCGCGCGAGCGCGAAGGCCCGATCCGCTGCGCTGCACTGTCCGTAAAAGGCCGCTGCAGGGATGTCGGCGCGCAGCGTGCAGGTGACGCCGCCGGCCGCGGGGATCATGTTGGCGGGGATGAGCGAGTCCGCATCGTCACGGGCTGCCGCCGCGACGCTGCGCCCGTTCGGCAGCAGATAGGCGGATAGATAGATCAGCCGCTCGATGCGCTCAGGAAGGTGCTCCGCGACCTGGCTGATGATCGCGCCGGCCCGGCTGTGGCCCACCAGCGTGACGCGCCCGGGCTGCTGCATCACGAGATCAGCCACGAACCTGGTCCAGCTCGCGAGCGTGACCATCGTCGCGGCGGTGCGATCGGCACCCATCGAGGGAAGATCCGGCGCAACGACATGGTGTCCCTGAGCCTGCAGCAGCGGCACGACCTTGTGCCAGCACCAGGCGCCATGCCAGCCGCCATGGATCAGGACAAGGGTGCGCGTGCTCGAATTCAAGCGCGCGACATTACCGGCCATGGGCAGTTGACTCAACTCGCGCTCAGAACGTCAGCAGCGAGTGCACCTCGATGCCGGCGCCGCGCAAACGCGCCGCGCCGCCGAGATCCGGAAGATCGATCACGAAACTGGCCGCGACCATTTCTGCGCCCGCGGTCTTGAGCAACTGCGCTGCCGCCGTGGCCGTGCCGCCGGTTGCGATCAGGTCGTCGAGCAGCAATACCCGCTCGCCGTCGTCGATCGCATCCGTGTGCATTTCCATTTCGTCGACGCCGTACTCGAGCGAGTAGGCCACGCGCACCGTTTCGTGCGGCAACTTGCCGCGCTTGCGGATCGGAACGAATCCTGCCGCAAGACCATGGGCAACGGCTCCGCCCAGAATGAAACCGCGTGCCTCGATGCCCGCAACCTTGTCGATCCGCTGATTGCGCCACGGCGCTATCAGCGCTTCGATGGTCATCGTAAAGGCGCGCCGCTCACGCAGCAGGGTCGTGATGTCGCGGAACTGGATGCCCGGTTTGGGGTAATCCGAGATGGTGCGGATCGACTGACGGAGAAATGCGAGTTGCGCTTCATTCACGGCAGCGCGAGTGTAGAGATTTGTGCAAGACTGTGTCCAGACAATGACTTGGATGGTGTCTGATGAGAGTTTTGATTCTGGCGCTGTTGGTCGGCGCCGCGCCCTGCGCCTACGCCACTCAGTATCCGCTGGTCGATACACAGGCGCTGATGTTCGGGGATACGGAGACGATCGCCGCGTTCGGTGAAGATACCTTGCCCGATCTGGCGCGTCGGTACAGTCTGGGCTACGAGGAGATCCTGCGCGCCAATCCGGGCGTCGACACCTGGCTCCCGGGTGAGGGCACGACCATCGTCGTTCCGGGTCAGCGCCTGCTGCCGCCGGGCCCGCGCGAGGGCATCGTCGTCAATCTACCCGAGCACCGGCTCTACTATTACCCGAAGGTCAAAAAAGGCGAGACGCCGTACGTCATCACCTATCCAGTCAGCATCGGCAAGATGGACTGGAACACGCCGCTCGGCAGGACACGCGTGGTCGACAAGCGCAAGAATCCGACCTGGAGTCCGCCGGAGTCGGTGCGCAAGGAACATGCGGAGCGCGGCGATCCGCTGCCTGCGGTAGTCAAGGCGGGGCCGGACAATCCGCTCGGCGCGTTTGCAATGCGCCTCGACATCAAGCCCGGCGCCTACCTGATCCACGGAACCAACAACCCGATGGCGGTCGGCATGGCCATCACGCACGGTTGCATCCGCATGTATCCCGAAGACATCGAAGCGCTGTTTCCGCTGGTGCCGGTCAACACGCCGGTATGGCTGATCAACGAGCCGGTGAAGGTGGCGCGGGTCGACGGGCAGGTCTGGCTGGAGGTGCATCCGCCGGTCGATGCCGAAGGCCAGCGCGCCGAGGTCGATCTCGAAAAGTTCTACGCGCTGGCGAATGCGGCGCTGGGCGAAACGCCGGCCGCCATCCATTGGGATTTCGTGATGTCGACGCTGCAACAGGCCTCTGGCTTGCCGCAGGTCATCGGGCTCGAGGTCGATCCGAACGATCTGCCGCCGGCGCCGCAAGCGGCCCCGGTCGAACCCGCGGCACCTGACGCGCCAACGCCGCCCGAGCCGGTCCCGACCGAACCGGCGCCGCCCACGAATTGACTACCGCGGCGTCATCGCCGCAACTTCGGCACGCACCTCGGCGAGGCGCGCGAGGTCGACCCCGGGCAGCTTCTCCGCGTCGTCGAGGATCTCCGTCAATGCGCGCACATCCTGGCGCAGCGATTCCACCGTGTTCACGTTGGAACGCACCATGCCCGCCGCGAGACGCGCATAGTTAGAGACCGACTCGACCACGACGCCCGGGCGCTTGCTGGCGAATCCCGCGCGCGCGCGCAGGCCGTACAGGCCGAGCGTCGGGCTCATGATGGCGAGCCGGTCGATCATGGTGAGGGCTTCGTCGCCGAAGCGCTTCTGCTGTTCCGGGTTGGTCACGCGCGTGCGCCAGTTGATGCGCAGCTCGATCGCTTCCGGGTACCACGGATCGGTCCACGGAACCTCCGCGAGCAGATCATCGGCGCGCGCGACGTCGCGCCAATCGGATTTGGCCGCGCTGCGCGCAGCGGCGAGCACCGGGATTCCCGCGCCCGTGATACGCGCGGCGATCTCGTTGATTTCGGGGGGCGCGGCAGCGCGTGCCAGCAGCGCCAATGATGCGCGCAGGTACTCCGCGCGCAGCGTTTCGTCGCGCGGGAATTCATCGATGGCAATCTTGAGCAACTCGACCGCACGCTGCTGATCGCGTCGCATGCGGTAGTAAGTCATGCGCGCATATTCACCCTCGGCCGTGGCGCCGAGTAGCTGCGACATCCGACCGACGCGATCCGCGAGGCTGGGATCGAGCAGCATGAATACGCTGTTGCGGCGCGCGATGTACTGGAACGAGAGCTGATCGCGCAGCGGCACGGCATATATGAAGGAATCCGGCCGCTGCAGCGGATCCATCGGCGCCAGGATGCGCCCGCTGGTGTCGCCGTTCATGCCGAGACCCTTCTCGTACACGTCCGAGGTCGCGATGCGATTGTCGTTGTCGGTGATGAGCGGCGCGCCGGCCGCCATTCTTCGGGCACCTTCGGCATCGAGCACCAGGGCCGCCACCAGATCTTCGGTCACATTGATGCCGAAACGGCTGTAGTGCAGCGGCGCAGCGCGTAACGGCATGCCGGTTTCCGCCAGTTGCGTTTCCAGGTTGAGCGGCTTGTCGCTCGCCAGGAACACGATCGTGTTCGGGTCGGGTCGGTAGACGCGCACTTCGCCGTACACGCTGAGCAGCGTCGCGGTCAGCGAACGCAACAGGGATTCGTCCATGAAGATCACGTTCATCCACTGCACGAACACGCCGTTCGGCGTGAGATGGTCATGCGCCAGCTGCATGAATTCACGCGTATACAGGTGCGATGCGCCGGCCGTCCACGGATGCGAAGGCTGCGAAATGATGGCGTCGTAACGACGATTGGTGAGCCGCATGGCGCCGCGCGCGTCATTGAGGACGATGTTGACGCGCGGGTCGGTGAGCGGATCGCGCCTGCGCAGCGGACTCGCGCTGCGGTTCGCCGCGATGACCTTCGGTTCGAGTTCGATGACATCGATGTGGCGCACGCTGGGCGGCACGGCTTCGACCACGACGCCGCCGCCGAATCCGACGATGAGCATGTCGCTCGTCTGGGGACGCGCGATCACGGCCAGTGGCGACAGCCAGAATTCGCCGCTGAAGCGCGGTATCGAACCGGGGCTGTCCATCAACGCTTCCGGCAGCCCGTTGGTGCGCAGGGCGAGTCCGCCGTCCTGCGCCAGCAGCACGACGCCGGCGCTGCGGCCGACGTCGTAGTACAGCACGCGCCCCTTGGTGCCGACATTGAGCGGTGAGGTCACCAGCAGTTTCATCGGCGGCTGCGGCGCGAAGAAGGCGCACGCGGCGAGCACGGCCACGGACACGACGGCACTCACGACGCGATTGAGCGGCACGAGCACCCACAGGGCGATGAGTCCGAGCAACGCGCTCGCGATCACGGCGACCTGGACCGCGCCCTCGTAACGCAGCGCGGGAATCAGCACGAACCCCGCCGCCAGCGAGCCGACGATGGCGCCGACCGTATTCCAGGCATAGACGCGTGCGCTGGCCGGCGCGGCATCGTCGGCATCCTGCGCGAGCACACGCACCGCAAGTGGATAGGTCATGCCGATGGCGAGCGTCATGGGCAGGAGCAGCAATCCGGCAAACAATGCGTTCATCGGCAGGTGGATGAAGCCGAATGTCTGCACGTTGTTCATGAGGCCCGCCTGCTGCGGCAGCAGATTCTCGAGCCGTAGATAGGCCACAGCGGCGGCCACCGCCGCCACGATGAATGCGACCGCGAGCCCCGTTGCGGCGCGCTCACGATTGCGCGCGAGGGCCGCACCGAGACCGCCGCCCGCCGCGATGCCGGTCAAGAAACTCGCGACCATCACGCCGAAGGCATAGATGCTGCTGCCGACGACATGGGACAACATCCGGGCCCACAGCACTTCCTGAAAGAAGGCGACAGCGCCGCCCAGCAACATGAGCGGCAGGACCCAGGATGGACTCGGCAGCCTATTAAAGGAGTACGCGCGCACCGGCAGCGGTGCGGCAGGTGGCGGTGCGTCGGTGGGGCGGGACAACGGCGTCGGCGCGACTTCGTAACCTTTCGGTGCGGGCGGCGGCGAAACGCGCCTGCCCAAGGCGGCCGCCAGCAGAAACACCAGGCCGTTGATCGCGGCCGCAAACCAGATGGTGTGCGTGAGGCCCAGCTCGGGCAGCAGCGCAAACGCCGTGATCAGGGCGCCGATCACCGCGCCCGCGGTGTTGATCGCATACAGCAGACCGATGCGGTGGCCGATGTGGTTCTCTTCGTCTATGGCGTAGCGCGCCAGCATCGGCAGCGTGGCGCCCATCAACGTGGTCGGCAGCGCCAGCGCGACGAAAGCGCTGATTAGATAGAAGAGAGTGGTGACGGCATGGTCGCTCGACGGCGGCGAAGGCTGCCCGCCGAACAGTGCCTGCAACGTGAAGTTTGCCGCCCACAGCAGGAACGGCACTACGAACATCGCGCCCAGGGCGATGCCGAGTTCGAGCAGTGCGTACGTGATTACCGGACGGGTGACGCGCGGCAGGAATCGCTCCGCCAGCAGCGCGCCGAGCGCGAGGCCCCCCATGTACGCGGCGAGCACCGTCGCCACTGCGAGTTCGGAGGTGCCGAAGACGATGGCGAACTGACGCGTCCAGGCGGTTTGATAGACCAGCGCGGCGACACCGCTCAGCGCGAAACAGGCGCACAGCACCGTGAGTGTCGCGGGCGAGGCGGTGTTCCGATTGACAGGTGCGGGTCTTGGCGACATGGTCGCGCAGTGTACGGATTGAGGAGTTTTCATGGCAGGCTTTCGGGCCAACGGACTCATCACGCTAACCACGGACTTCGGATCGCGCGAACCCTTCGTCGGCATCATGAAGGGCGTGATGCTGGCCCACGCGGCACAGCTGCGCTTCGTCGACATGGCCCACGAGGTGAACGCCTTTCAACCTGTCGAAGCCGGGTTCTGGCTGTCGCGCGCGCTGCGATATTTTCCGGCGGGAACACTCCACGTCGCGGTGGTGGACCCCGGCGTCGGTACGCCGCGCGACCTGGTGGTGGCGTTCTCGGGTGACCAGGCGCTGCTGGCGCCTGACAACGGGCTGTTAGCCCCGCTCGCCGCGCGCGGCAGCATCGATCGCATCATCCGCGTCGATCTGACCCGGCTGGTGCAATTCGGTGTCAGCGACGTGAGCGCCACGTTCCATGGACGCGACGTGTTCGCACCGCTGGCAGCGGCCATCGCTTCGGGCCGTTGCGATCCGGCCGACCTCGGCACCGAAATGTCCGCGCTCAGCACGAGCGGCTGGCCGGCGACAATGACGCGCGCGGATGGCGGTGTCGCCGGCGTCATCGTGGCGGTCGATCGCTTCGGCAACCTCATCTCCAACATCGAATCGGCGGCGGTGGTGGCGCTTTCCACGCCGTCCGTCCTCATCGGCGATGTGGCGTTGCCGCTGCGGCGCACATACGGCGATGCGCACGCGGGCGATTACCTGGGCCTGATCAACTCGTTCGATGTGCTGGAAGTCGCGCGGGCGCGCGGCAATGCCGCTGCGGGCTTGAATCTGGCCGTGGGGGCGCCCATTTCGGCCGTTCCGGGCGGCGCGACTGCCCAATTTCGGCGCAGTTGAAAGTGCGCGCGAATCGGATATAGTTCGCAGCCTCATTGCATGCCTATGTGGCATGCAACTCATTGTTTAAGAACACTTTTTTGTAGAAAAAACGATGTCCGAACGGGATAACGAAAGCTTCGATTTGGACGAAGAGTTCCTGGCCGAAGCCGAAGACAACACCGACTACGACCGCATCCTCGACAAGGTCGACAAGCGCGTTCGTCAGCAACCCGGCACCAAAAAGGTCGGCAAGGCCGCCTGGAGCCGGCTCGAAGAAGTGCTCGCGGACCGTCGTCTCGAAAAAGACCTGAAAGACGCTTTCGAAGACGAGCAGTAGGTTCTCGTCCCCTAAACAGTGAGTGGTCGCGAGGTTTCGCGACGAGGTCAATCGCATGTCTGCGCGATCAACATCGCGCTGGGTGGTCGTCAAGTTCGGCGGCACCAGCGTCTCCACGCTTGGCAACTGGCGCAACATCGCGCTGGTCGTTCATCGGCGCCTGGAAACGGGCAACCGGGTACTGGTGGTCCATTCGGCCATCACCAAGGTCACCGATATGCTCGAAAAGCTGCTGGTCGCGGCCAGCGCGGGCAAACCGGACGAGGCGCTCAAGGCCATCGAGGACCGGCATCGGCAGCTAACTACCGAGCTCGGCATCGATGTCAGTCCGCAACTCCAGGGTTACTTCGACGAATTGCGCCAGACGGCCAATGGCATCGCGCTGGTGCGCGAGTTGTCCGACCGCACGCGCGCGCGCGTGATGGCAAACGGCGAATTGATGGCCACCGAGATAGGCGCGCGCTTCCTTGCGTCGCAGGGCATCGACGTCAGCTGGATGGACGCGCGCGAGATGTTGAGCGCGGAAGATCGCGGCGCATCGGCCAAGGCTTCGGTGTTGTCGGCCACCTGTTCGTTCTCGCCCGATCCGGTGCTCGAGCAGCGGCTGGATTCGTCCACGCCAGCGGTGGTTACGCAGGGGTTCATCGCGCGCGACCAAGATGGCAATACCTGCCTGTTGGGCCGCGGTGGCTCGGACACGTCGGCCGCCTATCTCGGCGCCAAGATCCGCGCGCGCCAGATCGAAATCTGGACCGACGTACCCGGCATGTTCAGCGCTAATCCGCGCGCGACGCCGAACGCGCGCCTGATCCGCGCGCTGCATTACGACGAAGCGCAGGAGATCGCGACCAGCGGCGCCAAGGTGCTGCACCCGCGCTGCCTGCTGCCGGCGCGCCAGTACCAGATACCCTTATATGTGTATGCGACACAGACGCCCGATCTCGAAGGCACCCTGATCACCGGCGAGTCCGGCGCCGGCTCGGCGCAGGTGAAGGCGATCTGCAACCGCAAGGGCATCACGCTGATCTCGCTCGACAGCCCCGGCATGTGGCACCAGGTCGGCTTCATGGCCGACGCATTCACGGTGTTCAAGGAACATGGCATGTCGGTCGACCTGGTCTCCACCTCCGAAACCAACGTCACCGTCTCGCTCGATCCGGCCGCCAATACGCTCGACGGCGAGTTGCTAGGCAAGCTCAAGCATGATCTGTCGAAGCTGTGCGGCGTGCAGGTCATCGGCCCGTGCGCCTCGGTGTCGCTGGTCGGTCGCAACATCCGCGCTATCCTGCACAAACTCGGTGATGCGTTCGCGTTGTTCGAGGAGCAGAAGGTGTACCTCCTCAGCCAGGCCGCCAACGACTTGAACTTCACGTTCGTCGTGGATGAGAACCAGGGCGATCGCCTGGTGGAGCAATTGCACGAATTGCTGATCCGGCCGCAGCCGGGCGATCTCGTCATGGGTCCGACCTGGGAGCAGTTGTTCGCGCAACCGGCGGCGATCGCCGCGAGTTCGCCGCCCTGGTGGGCGGTGAAGCGCGACGCCTTGTTAGGCACGCTGGCTGCGCGCGACAGCGCCTACGTCTACGATCTCGCGCAGGTGCAAGCCGCGGCACAGGCGCTCACCGGCATCAAGTCCATCGGACGCGCATTGTTTGCGCTCAAGGCGAACCCTCATCCGCAGATCCTGCGCACGGTGGCGTCGCAGGGCGTCGGATTCGACTGCGTGTCGCTCGCCGAGATCGAGCGCGTGCTCGAGGCAGTGCCTGGCATATCTGCGGACCGCATTCTGTTCACGCCCAACTTCGCGCCACGCGCCGAATACGAGCGCGCGCTGGCGCTGGGTGTCCACGTGACGATCGACAACCTGTTCGTGCTGCAGCACTGGCTCGATGCTTTCAAGGGCAAGAGTGTGTTCCTGCGCATCGACACCGGCATCGGCCGCGGCCATCACCACCACGTCAAGACGGCCGGCGCGGATTCCAAGTTCGGCATTCCGGTCGAAGAACTGGACGAGGTGGCGCGACTGGCCAAAGCGGGCGGCGTCACCATCAACGGGCTGCATGCGCACGCGGGCAGCGGCGTGTTCGACGTCGGCAACTGGAGCCAGGTGGGCTCGGTGCTGGTGGGTCTCGTGAAGCGCTTCCCGGACGTGAAGTTCATGGACGTCGGCGGCGGTCTCGGCGTACCGGATCGAGCTTCCGGCCGGGAGCTGGATCTCTCCAAGCTGGATGCGGCGCTGGCGCAGGTGAAGGCGGCAATCCCGGGTGTCGAACTGTGGTTAGAGCCGGGCCGTTACCTGGTCGCAAACGCGGGCGTGCTGTTGGCCCGCGTGACGCAGACCAAGATGAAGAGCGGCATTCGCTATGTCGGCGTCGCCACAGGCATGAATTCGCTGCTCCGTCCGGCGCTATATGGCGCGCACCACGACATCGTGAATTTGTCGCGCTACGGCGAGGTGGCGAATCTGTCCACCAACGTGGTGGGACCGATCTGCGAGAGCTCGGATTTCCTCGGCCACGATCGCTTGCTGCCGGAATGCCACTCCGGTGACGTGTTGCTGATCGCGACCGCGGGTGCCTACGGGCACGCGATGGCGTCCAACTACAACCTGCGGGCACCGGCGGAAGAACTGCTGATCTAGCGTTTGGCTAGTTCGATTTCGCGATCTTGCCGGTGTCGAGACGAAGCGCGGTTTCTATCGGCACAAGCCGGTTGTTGAGCATCGCGTCGAGCTTGTCGAGCTGAACGCGGGTAAGCGAGCCGGCCATGGCGTGATGCACCCGCCGGTTCGCGGCGCGTTCGATGTCGAGATAATGCTGGCGGTCCTGGACACTCGCGTTCGCGAACGGGTCCGTGGCTCCCAGGGCCAGGCGGTATTCCTTGTATTCCTGCATCGCGCGTTGGCGTTCGGCATGGAAGGCCGCTACCAGCACATCGACCTTGGCCGCGGGCAGGGCATCGCCGCCCAGCTGCGCACTCATCGAGTTCACTTCGCCGCGCTCCGAACTGCTTTGCAGATAACTCGTCCAATCGGCATACATTTCGTCCCCGAGCAATGGCCGCACTTCAGCCTGCTCGGCATCGGTGCGCCTCTTCATTTCTGACTGGCGTTCCGGGCTCATGTTGCCGTTGCCGGTAACGTCGCCATTTTCCATGAGCCACAGATTGCGCTCGACCCACAGATCGATGACGCGGTCCGCCTGCTCCGGCGACATGCCGACGGCGCGGATCGCATCTGCGCGGGTCTGCGCGAACCGCTGCTTGGCGGCCTCGCGAAGTGAATCGCGATAAAGGGGATCGCGCAGCATCTGCCGTTCGCGATCCTGCCAGGAGCTGACGAGATCGTTGGCTCGAAAATCGGCGTTCACTTCGGACTGAGCGACACTCGGCGGAGCCGCGGGTGCGATTCCGACGGAAGGCGATGCCGGGTCGGCAGCCGGGCTGCGTGACGGCGCGGTCGCCGTGTCGCTTGCCAACTCGAGCGATTTCACCTGGCTCGTCGGCTCGCGTGTCGGGCCCGAACAGTCACGCGTCAGCCCCAGCCCGTAGCCGCCCGCCAAGCCGACGATCAGCAAGATCACGGGGAGCAGGAGTCTGTTTCGCATGGCGTCTCCGTCGATGCCGTCAAGCCCATATCCGTACACTGCAGAGTCAGCGCTGGTCGCGCGCGTCGCGGATCCTTGCTTCCATCTGGAGCCGGCTCAGGGTGTTCTGCGTTTCCATCTGTGCACGTTGGCGTCGGTAGACATTCTGGACCGTCGCAAGTTGTTCGCTCGTCAGGATGGATTTCGCAGCTTCGACGATGCGCCGGTTGGCCGCTACAGCAAGCTCGGTCTGGATGGTGTCATGACTCTTGCCGCTCGCGGTCGGATCGCCGGCGTAGAGTTCCTGGAGCTCGCGATTCATCTGCTGCTCTTCCGCATGAACGATATCTAACAGGGGTTGATACTGATCGTCCCTGAGCGGGTCGGGTCCGGCCGACAGTTCGTTCCGCAGCATGTTGACCTCAGTGCGGCTGCTGAGTGTTTCCCGGAACTCCTGCAGGCGCGTCATGTTGGCCGCGCCGAGCAGCCGCTCCATGTCTTCGTCCGCCTTGCGCTGACGTTCTTCCGCCACCCGCTGCAGGTCGCGCCCAACCGCGTTGCCCGCAGGCCGTTGCGCTTGCCAACGCAGATTCATCGATTCGACGAACTGATCCGCCATCAGATCGAAGACGGCGGCCGCCTTTTCCGGCGTGAGATTCAGGACCTTGGCCAGATCGCGAAATGAGAACTCGAGATATTGGCGCCGCTGGTCGCGCAGTGCCTTGCGGTAGTCGGGATTCTTGAGCAACTGCTGTTGCTGACGCATGTAATCGAATTGCGCTGCCGGCGGCGAAGGCGCGGAAGGTGGCTCGGCGACGGTCTTCATCGCGCGCGGGACATCGGGTTCTGCGGGTAGCGGGACTGCCGGCTTGGACACCGAGGTCGCAACCGCTGCGGAGTCATGCTCGAGCGCAGTCAGACGTGCATGCAACGCGGCGTTTGTATCGCGCTCCACGCGCAGCTGCTGCCAGAGCGTGGCCGCACTAGCGGCACCAGCCAGCATGATGACCAGCATTAAGATCGTCGACTTGCGCATGGCGAGTTCCTCGCTCGACGGTACGCTCGGCAGTCTACTCCTCAGCGCTGCCTGGACTCTAACTTCTCGACCACCTGCGCGAGCTTCAGGCCTCTGGCGCGCAGCAGCACGAGCAGGTGGAACAGCAGGTCCGCGGACTCCTCGATGAGTTTGTCGTCTGGCTCGCTGGCGCCCGCCAGTGCGGTCTCCACGCCTTCCTCGCCGACTTTCTGCGCCACCTTGTTGATGCCCTTGGCGAGAAGTTTGGCGGTGTAGCTTGCGTCGGGCTTTTCCGTGGCGCGCTGCGCAATCACGGCTTCGAGCTTCGCGAGGAAGGCGATGTTCGTAGCCGCGCTGCGCGGCTGGTCACCGAAGCAGGTGAGGGTGCCGTTGTGGCAGGCGGGACCGCGCGGCCGTGCGCTGACCAGCAAGGTGTCGTTGTCGCAGTCGGCGATGACGTCGAGCACATCGAGCGTATGCCCGGTGGTCTCGCCCTTTTCCCACAGCCGCTGCTTGCTGCGGCTGAAGAACACGGCGCGCTTGAGCGACAGGGTCTGCTCAAGCGCTGCGCGATTCATGTACGCCATCATCAGCACCGCGCCGGTGTCGACGTCCTGAACGATGGCCGGTACGAGGCCGTCACCCTTGGCGAAATCCACCGTCGAGACATCCAGGCTCACAGGCGCACCTCGATGCCCGAAGCGGCCAGAGTGGTTTTGAGATCGTTGATCGCGATGGTGCCCGAGTGAAACACGCTGGCCGCGAGCGCCGCGTCGACCTTCGCCTTCTCGAACACGTCGACGAAGTGTTCGGGCGCGCCGGCGCCGCCAGAGGCAACCAGCGGCACGCCGCAGATTTCGCGCACTGCCGCAAGCTGCTCCACGTCGTAGCCCCGGCGCACGCCATCGCTGGTCATGCAATTGAGCACGATCTCGCCCGCGCCGCGCTCCTGCACTTCCTTGACCCACGACAACGTGTCGCGGCCGGAATTGCGCGAACGATTCGGGTCACCGGTGTACTGGAACACGCGATACCCTTCCGCGAGGTTGGCGCTGTCGATGCCGATGACGACGCACTGCGAACCGAAGCGCGCCGCGAGTTCCTCGATGAGGCCCGGGTTGGTCAGCGCCGGCGAATTGATCGAGATCTTTTCCGCGCCGGCGTTCAATACCGCCTCGGCGTCTTCAACGGAACGGATACCGCCCGCGACACAGAACGGAATGTCGAGCACTTCGGCGACGCGTCGCACCCAGTTGCGGTCGACGCTGCGACCCTCGGGGCTGGCGGTGATGTCGTAGAACACGACCTCATCGGCGCCTTCGTTGCGATAGCGCTCCGCCAGCACCAGGATGTCGCCCACGATCTGGTGATCGCGGAAGCGAATGCCCTTTACGACCTGGCCGTCGCGGACGTCGAGGCAGGGGATGATGCGTTTGGCAAGAATGGGCCTAACTCCTCGGGACGTATCAGTTCTTCCAGCAATGCCTTGCCGCTGATCGCGGCGGCGGCACCGGTCGCGGCCAGCGCGTGCAGGTCGGCGGCGGAACGTACGCCTCCCGAAGCCTGCCACGAGATCGTGGGGTAGCGTTTCACCGCCTCGGCATACAACGCCACCGCGGGGCCCTGCAGCGCGCCATCGAGCTCGACATCGGTGCACAAGACGTGTTTGAGGCCATGCGGTAGATAGGAATCGATGGCTTCCCACAGGTTGAGTTTCGATTCCTTCGTCCACCCGCGCGTCAGTACGCGCGGTACCCCTTGCGCGTCGTGCCGGATGTCGAAGGCGAGGCCGATCTTATCGGGGCCGTATTTCTCGAGCCAGGTCTGCACCTCGGCCGGTTGCTCGACCGCCGCGCTGCCGACGATCACACGATCGATACCATTGCGCAGCAGGTCGTCGACCACGGCGGCCGAGCGCACGCCGCCGCCGACCTGGATATGCAGTGCGCGCTGCGAGGCGAGGCGGACAATGACACTGCGGTTCGCGAGGCGGCCGTCCCTGGCACCGTCGAGATCCACGACATGCAGCCAGTTCGCGCCCAGCGCGCGGTAACGCACCAGTAGTTCGTGCGGTTCGAGGTCATAGCGCGTCTCGGCGTCGAAATTGCCCTTCAGCAGGCGGACGCAACGGCCGGCACGCAGATCGATGGAAGGTATGAGGATCATTTTTTCAAGCTGCTTTCAGAAAATTCGCGAGGATGCGCGCGCCGACCACGCCAGAGCGCTCGGGGTGAAATTGCGTGCCGCAGAAGTTGTCGCGACGGGCGACGGCGGTGAAGTTGCTGCCGTATTCCGTGGTCGCAACGGTGAAGTTGCCGGCTGGCACCGCGTAGCCGTGCACAAAGTACACGTAGTCGAGCGCGCCCACGCCGTCGAGCAACGCGTCGGGCCGTGTCTGCGCCAGCTGGTTCCAGCCCATGTGGGGGACGGGCAGATCGGGCGCGGAGTGCAGTTTGTCGACGCTGCCGGGAATCACGCCGAGGGTATTCGCCGGGCCTTCATCGGAGCGGTCGAACAACAGCTGCATCCCCAGGCAGATGCCTAACAAGGGTTGTTTGAGCGTGGGGATCAACCGGTCGAGCCCCGAAAGGCGCAGTCGACCCATGGCGTCGTGCGCCGAACCCACGCCCGGCAGGAATACGCGCGCCGCGCGCTGGATGACCTCGTGATCTGTCGTCACGACCGAATCGGTGCCGAGCCGCGATAACGCCGCGCGCAGGGATGCGATGTTGGCTCCCCCGCTGTCGATGATCACCGCCGCACTCACAACATCCCCTTCGTGGTCGGCAACTCGTCGCCTTCGCGGCGCAACGCCTGGCGCAGCGCGCGGCCGACGCCCTTGAAGCAGGCTTCGATCATGTGGTGCGTATTCTCGCCGACGATCGTGACATGGACGGCGGCCTTCAGGCTCTCGGCCAGCGAGCGGAAGAAGTGCGGCACCAGCTCGGTGGGCAGGCCGCCCACCGCTTCGCGCGCGAACTTGCCCTCGAACACGCCGAAGGCGCGGCCGGAAAGGTCGATCGCGACGCGCACCTGGGCCTCGTCCATCGGCAGCACGAAACCGTAGCGCGCCAGGCCCAGCTTGGCGCCGAGTGCCTCGCGCAGCGCTTCGCCCACCGCAAGCGCACAGTCCTCCACGGTATGGTGCTCGTCGATCTCGAGATCTCCGTGGCATTTGAGCTCGAGCGAGAAGCCGCCGTGTTTGGCGAGCTGCTCCAGCATGTGATCGAAAAAGCCGATGCCGGTCGCGATGGTGATCGGCGCGGTGGCATCGAGATTCACGGTCACGTGAATGTCGGTCTCGCGGGTCTTGCGCTGGATGGTGGCGCGGCGCTCGGTGAGCTCGCGCAGGATGGCGGGCCAGGTTTCCCACTTGTTGCCGTGACGGCGCACCAGCAAGCCGCGGATGCCGAGATTGCGCGCGAATTCCATGTCCGTCTCGCGGTCGCCTACCATGGCGCTGCCGGGGAGATCGACGTTGAGCACGTATTTCTCGACTAGTTTGATCTTCGGCTTGCGGCAGTCGCAGCCGTCGGTCTTGCGATGCGGACAGACGAATACGGCGTCGAACTCGATGTTCTGGGAGCTGAACGCATCCATCAAGAACTGGTGCGGCACATCGAAAGCGACTTGCGGATAGCTTTCGCTGCCGAGGCCATCCTGGTTCGTGATCATCGCGAGCTTGAAGCCAGCCTTCTGTGCCTGGCGCAGGCCTTCGAACACGCCCGGCATGAAGCGGATCTTCTCGATGGAGTCCACCTGCTCATCGGGCGGTTCCTCGATCAGCGTGCCGTCGCGGTCGACGAACAATACTCGGGACTTGCTCACGCCAGGCTCCGGATCAATCGATCGTTCTGTTCGGGGGTGCCCACCGAGATGCGCAGGCTGTGCGGCGACACGGTGCGCATGTCGCGGATGAGCAGTTTCGCATCGCGGGCGGCGGCCAGCGCGACTTCCGCATCCGCGAAGTCCGCCAGCAGGAAATTGGTGACGCTGGGCCAGAGCTTGCGCAGAGATTTCTTGGCCATGAGCGCCGCGCAAACGCGCTCTCGTTCGGCGCGTACCTGCGCGACACGCTCGCGCTGTACCGCGAGCTGCGGCGGCATGAGCGTACTCAACACCGCCTCGATGGTGAGCTGCGGAATGGAGTAGGGCGGGATCACCTTCGCCAGCAACGCCACGATCTCGGGCGCTGCGATCAGGGATCCCACCCGCGCGCCTGCGAGCCCGAAGGCTTTGGACAGCGTGCGCAGGACCACGAGATTCGGGAAACGCGCCAATTCTGCCGTGAGAGAGGCATCGCCTGAGAACTCGATGTACGCCTCGTCGACCACGACCAGCGCCTTGCCCGCGAGCTCCCGCAGCACCATCTCCACAGCGGCGGAGTCCATGGCATTGCCCGTCGGGTTGTTAGGCGAGCACAGGAACACCACCCGCGTGTTCGCATCGCAGGCGGCGATCAGCCCCGCAATGTCGAGCGCGTAGCCCTGCTCACGCAGCAGCGGTACCTCGCGCACCTCGGCGCCCTGGATCCGCGCAGCCACTGAGTACATGCCGAAGGTCGGCGGACAGATGATCACGTTGTCGACGCCTGCGCGGCAAAAGCCGCGGACGACGAGATCGATGGACTCATCGCTGCCGCGGCCCGGCAGCAGCTGCGTGGCCTTGACGCCGTAGAGCTCCGCCAACCGCCGTGCGAGCACGTGCGGGTGCGGTTCGGGATATCGGTTGAGCCCCGCGATCGACCGGTCGGTTTCCGCGCGCCACGGCAGTTCGTTGGCATGCAGGCGCTCGAAGGCCGGATCCCAGCTCGCGTGTGAGTAGGCTTTGAGCGCGACGATCTCGGGGCGCGCGAGGGCGAGGATGTCGTTCATGACCTGCCTCCCGCGAGCGCGTCGAGCCGCACTTTTACCGCGCGGCCATGGGCGTCCAGGCCTTCCAGGTCCGAAAGAGTGATCGCCGTCGGGCCGAGCGCGCGCAGTCCGTCGGCGGAGAGCTCCTGCACGGTGATTCTTTTCTGATATTCAACAAGAGAAAGGCCGCTGTAGCTGCGCGCGTAGCCGAACGTCGGCAGCACGTGATTGGTGCCGGAGCAGTAGTCACCCATCGATTCGGGCGACCATGGGCCGATGAACACCGAGCCTGCGCTCTCGACCTGCGGCAGCAGCGCGCGCGGCTCGCGCGTCTGGATGATGAGGTGTTCCGGCGCGTACTCGTTCGAAACCGCGACGGCGGTGGCGAGATCGGGCACGACGATACAGCGGCTGTTCGCCATCGACTGCGCGACGATATCGCGTCGGGTTAGCGCGGCGGTTTGCTTCGCAATCTCAGCGCCGACTCCTTCCGCCAGCGACGCCGAGGTGGTGACCAGCACGACCTGCGCGATGGCGTCATGTTCGGCCTGCGCGAGCAGATCGGCGGCGACGAAACGCGCGTTGGCGGAATCATCGGCGATGACCAGCACTTCCGAAGGACCCGCCGGCAGATCGATGGCTGCGCCGGCCGGATCCGCGGCAACGATTTGTTTGGCGGCCGTTACCCAGGCGCTGCCGGGTCCGAAAATCTTGTCGACCTTGAGCACGGTCTCGGTGCCAAAGGCGAGGGCAGCGATAGCCTGCGCGCCTCCCATCTTGTAGACGGTGTCGACGCCGCATAGTTGCGCCGCAACCAGCACCGCTGCGTGCACCTTGCCGTCCGCACCCGGTGAACTCGCGATCGCTCGCGCCTTGCTTCCGGCGATGCGCGCGGGCACGGCCAGCATGATCGCGGTGGAGGGCAGCGGCGCGGAACCCGCCGGCACGTACAGGCCGACACTGTTGATCGGACGAGTGATGCGTTCGCACACCACGCCCGGCATCGTCTCGACGATGAGCGGCTGCGACTGCTGCGCCTCGTGAAAACGCGCGACGTTGGCGATGGCGCACTCGAGCGCTGCGAGCTGATCGGCGCGCAACGCGGCGCGGGCTTCGCGAAACTCGACGGCGCTCACGCGCAGATCGGCGAGCGCCGGCCCACCGAACTGCTGTGTGTAGCGACGCACTGCCGCGTCGCCTTCGGTTCGCACCGCGGAAACAACGGCCGCGGCCTGGCGGAATATCTCCTCGCGGCCCTCGGCCGCGGGGCGTGCCAATGCCGCGCGCCGCGCCTGCGGTGATGCCGTATTCCAGTCGACTGACTTCATGCGCGTTTAAACCAGCATTTTCTCGACGGGCAGCACCAGCAGCGAGCTCGCGCCGGCCTTCTTGAGACTCTCGAGTGTTTCCCAGAACACGTTTTCGCGACACACCGCGTGGATCGCGACCAGGTCGTTCGACCCTTCGAGCGGAATGATGGTGGGCGATTCACTGCCCGGCAGCAGCCGGCGAATCTCCGCGAGGGCCGCGCGCGGCGCATGCAGCATGATGTACTTGCTTTCCTTGACCTGTTGCACGCCGTCGATGCGCATCAGCAGACGCTCGACCCACTCCTGCTTGATCGCAGTCAGCGCGACCGGCGTACGGATCAGCATCGCCTGGCTCTCGAGCACCGTCTCCACTTCGCGCAGGTGATTGGCCGAAAGCGTCGAACCGGTGGAGACGAGATCGCAGATGAGATCGGCGCGCCCGAGGCGCGGGGCGATCTCCACCGCACCCGACAAGGTGACGATATCGGCCGTGACATTGCGCGCGCGCAGATAACGTTCGAGCGTGAATGGGTAGGTAGTCGCGATGCGCTTGCCCGCAAGCGAGTTCGGGCCTTCGTAGCTCACGCCTTCGGGTACCGCGAGCGACAGGCGACAACGCCCGTATTCGAGCGTGCGCAGCTCGGTGAAATTCGCCGGATGACCGCGCGAGATGAGCTCGAGTCGTTTTTCTTCGAGGACGTTGCGCCCGACGAGGCCCAGGTCGCACACGTCTTCCTGCACGAGGTCGGGGATGTCGTCGTCGCGCACGAACAGCACGTCGAGCGGCATGTTCTCGCCGAAGCCCATCAATTGATCGCGGCCGCGCGAGAGCTTGAGACCGCAGCTTTTCAGCAGCTCGAGGGATGGGTCGGTAAGACGCCCCGATTTCTGCACGGCGAGCTTGAGACGTTGATCTTTGTCGTTGGGGATCATGGTGAACCGGTAATGGGAAGGGTGGCGCGCGGCCTTGAGAATCAGGCGTGGCGCTGCAGGCGATTGACCGCGATCGAGTAACCGCCGTTGCCATCGGAAAGGCAGCGCGCCACGCGTCCGATGGTGGTGACGCTGACTCCGGTCAAGCGGTGGATCTCGCGGTACGGCACGCCCTTCTGCAGCCAGTCCACCACCGCCCAGCGGTCGGCGATGGCCTGCAACTCGGCCGGTGTGCACAGGTCGCGAAAGAAGGCACGACATTCGTCCACGCTCTTGAGCGTCAACACGGCGGCGAACAGGCTGCGCTCCGAGAGCGCCTCCTGGCGGGCGGTGACATTGCGGTGCTGCTTCATGAACTAATGTACTAATGCGTTAATACGATGGCGCACCATATGCGTGGAACTGCAGAAAAGCAAGCCCAAGTGCTTGCGCTGGCGAGAACCGGCTCATAGAATTCGCGCACTCATCGAGACCGGCTGAGGGATTGGGCCCAAAGACGCCGGGGCAACCGCCGCAAACACGGAAAGGTGCCAACTCCTGCGGAACCGGCCGACGCTCAGGCGTCGAGAGGTTCCGGCAGATGAGCAGCCTCATACCTCCCGCTGTCGGGCAGGGTGGGGTGCCGTGCATCAGCACGGCGGCTCTCGGAGTGCTTGCTGAGCGGAGCATTCGATGAGCAACGACAAACAAACTGTGTCCCGTGACGAGCCCTCGACCGAGGGTGGCAACTCTCCAGCGCAGGTGCGCGAGGGCGTGCTGGCCGTGCCCGGCGAGGTCAAGCTGCACTTCGGCGGCAAGCTCGAATCGGTGTCGATCGCCTGGCGGCTCGCCGGACCCGCCGGCGCGCCGGTCGTGGTGGCGCTCGGCGGCATTTCCGCGTCACGACGGGTGTGGCAACCCGAAGAGCCGCGCGGCGGCTGGTGGCATGAAGTCGTCGGTCCCAGGCTCGCGCTGGATACGCAGCGCTTCCGCATCCTGAGCTTCGACTATCTCGGCGCCAGCGCCGACTCCACCGGCCCGCGCGACGGCGCGCCGTTTCCGACGGTGTCGGCCTATGACCAGGCCGAACTACTGCTGCGGCTCATCAATCATCTCGGCATCGCTTCCTTGCGCGCCATTGCCGGCGCCTCTTATGGCGGCATGGTCGCGCTGGCATTCGGCGAGCGATATCCGGAGCGCGTTGCGCGTCTCATCGTCATCAGCGCGGCGGACCGCGCCCATCCGATGGCCAGCGCCTGGCGGGTCGTGCAGCGGCGCATCGTGAAGCTGGCGATCGAATCCGGAAAATCCGCGCAGGGCCTCGAGCTCGCGCGTGCGCTCGCCATGGCCACGTACCGCAGCCCCGAGGAGTTCGCGGCGCGCTTCGCCGCCGCGCCGCGCCGCGGCGACGACGGGCAGCACGTCCTCCCCGTCGAGGAATACCTGTTTGCGCGCGGCGCCGAATACGCGCAGCGCTACCGGCCGGACTCCTTTGTGTGCCTGTCCGAGTCCATCGATCTGCATCGTGTCGATACGGCGCGCATCTTCGCGCCGGTCACCGCGATCGCGGTGCGCGAAGACCAGCTGGTTCCGCTCGCCGACATGCGCGCCATGGTGGCGCGCCTGCCGAATGCCGAATTGCACGAGATCTCCTCGGTGTACGGACACGACGCCTTCTTGAAGGAGAACCGGCGTCTCGCGCCGATCTTCGCCAACGTATTGACCGACTTGCCAGGACCGAACGGATGACGACCTTGACCCAGGACACCCGCGCCGTGCGCGCGGGCCTCGAAAACTGCGATGTGACCGGAGCCGTGGTACCGCCATTGCACTTGTCGTCCACCTACGCGTTCCGCGGCTTCGGAGACAAGCGCAAGTACGACTACAGCCGCTCCGGCAATCCGACGCGCGACTTGTTAGCCGACGCACTGACGGATCTCGAGGGAGGCGTGGGCGGAGTCATCACCGGATCCGGCATGGGCGCCATCACCCTGGTGGGGCACATCCTTCCCGTGGGCGCGCGGGTCGTCGCACCACACGATTGCTATGGCGGCACATTCCGCCTGCTGACCGCGTGGAAAAAGCGTGGCGAACTCGATGTCGAGTTCGTGGATTTCGGAAACGGGTCCGCGGTGTCGGCGGCGCTCTCGAAGCCCGCGGCACTGGTATGGATCGAAACCCCCAGCAATCCACTGTTACGCATCACGGACATCGCCGATATCTCCAAACGCGCTCATGCGATCGGCGCGCTGGTCGCGGCGGACAACACCTTTCTTTCACCGGGGTGGCAGCAGCCGCTCGCGCTCGGCGCCGACATCGTCGTGCACTCGACCACGAAGTACATCAACGGCCACAGCGACGTGGTCGGCGGTGCCGTGATCGCGGCGAAGCAGGAGGTCGCGGAGCAGCTGGCGTGGTGGGCGAATTGCCTTGGGTTGACGGGTTCCGCCTTCGACAGCTATCTCACCTTGCGGGGTTTGCGCACGTTGCATGTGCGCCTGAAAGAACACGGTCGCAACGCGCAGGCAGTGGCGGAATTCCTCACGCAGCAGAACAACGTGAAGCACGTGTATTTCCCGGGTCTCGCTGCGCATCGGGGCCACGACATCGCCAAACGTCAGCAGTCGGGTTTCGGCGCCATCGTCACGCTGGAAGTCGCCGGCGGCGCGGACGGCGCCAAGCGCTTCTGCGAAGCGCTCGAACTCTTCTCGCTGGCGGAGTCTTTGGGCGGAGTCGAAAGCCTCATCGCCCATCCGGCCACGATGACGCACGCGGCCATGGCGCCCGAAGCGCGCGCGGCAGCGGGCCTGGTCGATGGCCTGCTGCGGCTGTCCATCGGGATCGAATCCATCGATGACCTGCTGCGCGATCTCGCGACCGGAATCAAGGCATTGGGCTGACGTCTCAGTCGGCAATCTCGCCGCAGGTCAGGTTGAGCACGGCCGCGGTTACGGCGCTCGCCTGGTCCGAGGCCATCAACACGTCCGCGTTGGCGACTTCCGCCATCCGTGGCATCCGTCGCAGCATCGTTTTCTCGGCGATACGCGCTTCGAATGCCTCGCGCGACACGCCCGGCGCGTCCGGCGAACCGGCCGAGCGCAGCGCGACGACGCGGACACCTTGCGGCCCGAGTTCGACCGCCAGCTGCCGGCACAGTGCTTCGATTGCCGCGCACGCGACGCCGAATCCGCCGCTCGCCTCATAGGGCTTGCGCGCCACCTGCGCGGTGAGCGCGAGGATGACACCGCTGCGCGCCTTCACCATGTGCTGCGCGGCAGCCGTCGACGTCAGGAACTGGGTGCGCATGGCCGTTTCGATCGGCTGCACGAAATCGGCCGCCTTCATCGATGCGAGCAACGCTCCCTGCGCATCGCCAAGGCCGATCAAATTGAACGAGATGTCGACGCGGCCGTGAGTACGAACCACGCCTTCGAGAAGTTTCTCGACCGACTCGCGGTCGAGCGCATCGACTTTTGCCGCGCGGGCACGCGCACCATCCTTCGAAAGCTTGCGCGCGAACGCGTCCACCTTTGCGAGAGTATGGCCGGCAAGCTCGACGTGTGCGCCCGCGCGCGCGAACGCGCGCGAAACCGCACCGCCCATGGAACCGGCGGCGCCGTAGACCACCGCCACTTTCCCTGCCAGCAGTTCTTGTCGTTCGATCACCTGGGTTCCTCCCGGTTTCGTTGTGCCGCCGGCGGCGAATGGCAATGCGGCGGCGGCGCCTGCGGTGAGGAGATGGCGGCGGGAGAAGTCTTCCATTGCGTTTCCTTCAACGGTTTTGCTTCTTGTCAAACAGCAATTCGAGGTAGCGGCGCAGATGCTCGAAACTCTCGAGCGCGGCGCGCCGCTCCTGGCGCGCCTTGGCCATGATGAAGGCGCCCTGGATCACCGCCTGCATGTGAACGGCGAGCGTGGCCGCCGCGAGCTTCGCGACGGGATAGGCGGCGAGCGCCGCATCGATCATCACGGTAAGCATCCGCAGGTGTTTGTCGATCGTGTCTGCGCAGGCGGCGCGGATGCCGGGATGCGATTCGTGGGTCTCCTGAATGGTGGTGCCGGCGTAGCAGGTGAACTGCCACATCTCACCGGCGAGCAGTTCCTTGCGATAGTCGACGTAGCCCAACAGCCGATCGAGCGGATCGGCTTTCGTGTTGTAACGGGCGGCCGCGAATACCTGCGACGCCCGCTCGTTCCAGGCGCCCGCCGCGGCGACCGCCAATTCTTCTTTGCTCGCGAAGTGGTGGAAGAAGCTGCCCTTGGTCACTCCGGCCGCAGCGCAGACATCGTCTACGCGGGTGGCGGCGTAACCATTGGCGCGCACCAGGTCGATGGTCGCGGCCAGGAGGCGAGTGCGGGAATTCTCGGGGGGTGCGGACATGCATCACCATACCGGTTGGTATGGCGAAACATACCGGCCGGTACGTAGGCAGTCAAGCCGGCGGCGCGGGTTGTGGTGTACATTGCGGCCGATGCAGGTGTCCCGCGCCGAACTCGAAACCCGTTATCGCGACATGTCCGACGACGAGTTGCTAGGGTTGCTCGCCAACGGCGATCTCATCGAACTCGCCCGCGACGTCGCTCTCGCGGAAGCGACGCTGCGCGGCCTGCGGGTGCCGGCACTCGGGATACTGGCCGAGAACGAGGGTGTCGAGGTGGCGCATGGCCATGGACCGCTGTGCATTTGCGCGCGCTATCTGAATCCGATGGACGCACAGGTGCTGGTGGCGCGGCTGCAGGCGGAAGGGTTGGCCGCACGTATCGCCGACGCGGACACGGTTTTTGCGAACGGCGCGTTGTTCGGATCGCTGGCGCTTGGCGGTGTGCGGGTGATGGTCCCGGAATCGCAACTCAATGATGCGAAGCGCATTCGAACGGCGTACGACGCCGGCGAATATGCCATCGACGACGATTTCGACGTCAATCAGTAGCGGTCGCAGCGAGGATCGCGTCGCCCATGCGGCGGGTCGACATCGAGGGCCGGCCGTGCTCGGCGATGTCGGCGGTGCGCGCACCGGCGGAGATCACGCGGTCGACCGCCTGTTCGATCGATTCCGCTTCGCGTACCAGGTCGAGAGAGTGCCGCAGCAGCATCGCGACGCTCAGGATGGTGCCGATGGGATTCGCGATGCCCTTGCCGGCAATGTCCGGAGCGGAGCCATGGATCGGTTCGTACAACCCGCGTCGGCCATCGCCGAGCGAGGCGGAGGGCAGTACGCCGAGCGAACTTGCGAGCATCGCGCCTTCGTCGGTGAGGATGTCGCCGAACATGTTCTCGGTGAGCATCACGTCGAATTCGCGTGGACGCTTGAGCAGGTGCATGGCCGCGGAATCGACCAGCATGTGTTCGAGGCTGACCTCGGGGAATTCCGAATGCACGACGTGCCCGGCGATCTCGCGCCACAGGCGGGAAGTCTCCAGCACGTTCGACTTGTCGATCGAAACGATTTTCTTGCGACGGGTCATCGCCAGCCGTCCGGCGACGCGCGTGATGCGTTCGATCTCGCTGGCGGAGTAACTGCACAGATCCGTGGCGAGGGTGGGCGTGCGGGTCTTGGCGCCGAAGTAGATGCCGCCCGTCAGCTCGCGCACGAACACGAGGTCCACGCCGTCGAGAATTTCGGGCTTCAGCACGGATGAGTCGCGCAGGGCGGGATGCAGCTTGATGGGTCGCAGGTTGGCGTAGACGCCGAGCTCGCGCCGCAAGCGCAGCAGTCCCTGTTCCGGCCGCACCGGCGCCAACGGACCCCATTTCGGGCCACCGATCGCACCTAACAACACTGCGTCGGCCGCGAGGCACACATCGAGCGTCGATTGCGGCAGTGGGTCGCCGTGCAGGTCGATGGCGATGCCACCGAACGGCGCATGCGTCAGCGTAAATTCGTGGCCGAAGCGCTTGCCGACCTGTTCGAGTACCCGGACACCTTCGTCGACGACTTCGGGGCCGATGCCGTCACCCGCAACGACGGCTATTTTTGCTTTCACTTGGGTGCCTTCATCGAGGTATTTGCTCGTACGTCGAAATTGCCGCGGTCTGCGACAGCAGATACCCGAGTTCGTCGACGCCGTTCAGCAGGCAGAAGCGCGCGAAGCCTTCGAGAGGAAATTGCACGGCTGTGCCGTCCGGCAAGGTCAGCGTGGTCGAGTCGACATCGATGGAAACCTCGGCGCCCGCATTGGCCAACAACCAGGCGTGCGTGGCGTCGTCGACGACCAGCGGCAGCAAACCGTTCTTGAGGGAATTGGTGCAAAAAATGTCCGCGAACTCGGTGCTGATAACGGCCTGGAAACCGAAATCCAGCAGCGCCCAGGCCGCGTGTTCGCGCGAGGAGCCGCAGCCGAAATTGCGGCCGGCCACCAGGATGCGCGCGCCGGCGGCCCCGGGTTTATTCAGCGCGAATTCGGGCCTTGGATTGCCGGCGCTGTCGTAACGCCAGTCGGCGAACAGATGTTTGCCGAAGCCCGCTTTCGAGGTCGACGTGAGGAAGCGCGCCGGGATGATCTGGTCGGTGTCGATGTTGGCCGCGGGCAGGGCGACGGTACGGGAACGAATGGTTTTGACGGCGGGCATGTTAGTTGGTGAATTCGCGCGGGTCGGTCACGCGTCCGCGGATGGCGGAAGCGGCGGCGGTTTCGGGACTCGCGAGCAAGGTGCGCGCACCCGTGCCCTGGCGGCCTTCGAAATTTCGGTTGCTCGTGCTGATGGAGTAGTGGCCGGACGGGACCAGATCCCCGTTCATGCCGAGGCACATCGAGCAGCCGCTCTCGCGCCACTCGGCGCCCGCGGCCAGGAACACCTGGTCGAGGCCTTCGGCTTCGGCGGCACGTTTCACCGTCTGCGAGCCAGGCACCACCAGCATCTTCACGCCCTGCGCGAGCTTGTGACCGCGCAGTACGCGCGCGGCGCTGCGCAGATCCGAGAGGCGGCCATTGGTGCAGCTGCCGACGAATACATTGTTGACGGGAACATCCGCGATCGCTTCACCCGCTTTCAAGCCCATGTACGCCAGCGCCTTCTCGAACACCGCATCGCCCCTGGAAGGCACGTTGCCGGTGATCGGCGCCACCATGCCGGGATGAGTGCCGTAGGTGACCATCGGCACGAGCGAGGCCGCGTCGATTTCGACCGAGCGATCGAAGACGGCGGCAGGATCGCTGGGTAGTTTGCTCCAGCGCGCAATGGCCGCGTCCCAGGCGGCGCCCTTCGGCGCGCGCGGCGTGCTCGCGAGATATTCGAACGTGGTCGCGTCGGGCGCGATCATGCCGGCGCGCGCACCCGCTTCGATGGACATGTTGCAGATGGTCATGCGCTCATCCATCGACATCGCTTCGATGGCGGGGCCGCGGTATTCGAGCACGTGGCCCGTGCCACCGGAGACGCCGATCCTGCCGATGATGGCGAGGATCAGATCCTTCGCGGTCACGCCCCTGGGCAGCCGGTTCGTCACGTTGATCGCGAAAGTCTTCGGCTTGCGCTGCAGCAGGCATTGCGTCGCCAGCACGTGCCCGACCTCGGTGGTGCCGATGCCGAAGGCGAGGGCGCCGAACGCGCCGTGGGTCGAGGTGTGTGAGTCGCCGCAAACAATGGTTTTGCCGGGCTGCGTGATGCCGAGCTCGGGCCCGATGATGTGCACGATGCCGCGCCGGCTGTCCTGCAGATTGAACAGTTCCACGCCGAATTCGGCGGCGTTGATCTCGAGCTGTTTCACCTGCTTCGCGGCGGAGTCGACCGCGATCGGCACGCCGCCGAACACCTGCTCGGTGCGTGTGGGCGTGGAATGGTCCATGGTCGCGAGCGTGAGATCGGGACGGCGGAGCTTGAGTCCGCGTGCACGCAGTTCGGTGTACGCCTGCGGCGTGGTCACCTCGTGCGTGAGATGCAGGTCGATGAACAATACTGCGGGCGTATCGGCGGTCTCGGGTACGACCACGTGGTCGTCCCAGACTTTTTCGAACATTGTTTTGGGGAAGGTGCTCATTTGCCTTTATGAAGAATGGGGTCAGGCACCATTTTCGCAAAGCCGAAAATGGAGCCAGACCCCCTGGCTAATTGGCGTCATCGAACTGCGTTAGCCGACGACCGCGGCGCGCGGTGCATTCATGTCCACGTAGTCGAGCCAACCGTACTTGTCGGCCGCCTTGCCCTGCACGAGCGCGAAGTACGCCTGTTGCAGCCTGGCCGTGATCGGGCCGCGCTTTCCGTTGCCGATCTGGATGGCGTCGACGGAGCGGATCGGCGCGACTTCGGTGGCAGTGCCCGTGAAGAACAGTTCGTCCGCGATGTAGAGCAACTCGCGCGGCACGGCCATCTCGCGCACCTCGATGCCGAACTCTTTCGCGAGCGTGATGACGGTGTGACGGGTGAGGCCGCCGAGCAGCGAGTGCGCCAGGCCCGGCGTATGCAGGATGCCGTCCTTGACGATGAACAGATTCTCGCCGGCGCCTTCACTCACGGTGCCGTCGGTAGAAAGGCCGATGCCTTCGACGAACCCCAGGCGCTTCGCTTCGAGGCCGATCAGCTGGCTCGACAGGTAGTTGCCGCCGGCCTTGGCCATGGCGGGAATCGTGTTAGGCGCGACGCGTTGCCATGAGGACACGCACACGTCGACGCCTTCGTCTTCCGCGGCGCCGAGATATTTGCCCCATTCCCAGCCGGCGATGGCCACTTCGATCGGTGGGTCGATCTTCGGCACCACGCCGGCCTCGCCGTAGCCGCGAAACGCGACCGGACGCAGATACGCGCCGCGCGCCAACCCGTTCTGCGAGATGACTTCACGGCAGGCGTGGTTGATCTGCTCCTCGTTGTACGGGATGTTGATGCGGTAGATCTTCGCGGAGTCGAACAACCGGTGCGTGTGGTCCTTCAGGCGGAAGATGGCAGGGCCGCGCGGCGTCTCATAGGCGCGCACGCCCTCGAACACCGAGGAGCCGTAGTGCAGGGCGTGCGTGAGCACGTGCACCGTGGCCTTTTCCCAGGGCGTAAGCTTGCCGTTGAACCAGATGTATTTCGTTGCGGGAATGGGCATGACGTCAACTCCGTTTAAACCGCGGACTGCGCGACACGCGCGGCACCGGTCCGCTCCTCGCGCGAGCGGGATGCGCCCTGTGCGAGTTCGATTCGATTGATCACTTCGAGGAAGGCCTGTGTTGCTGACTCGACGATGTTGGTGCTGACACTCGAGCCGCGATAAGTGCGCTGATTGTACTCCACGTACACCAGCGCCTCGCCCTGCGCGTCTTCACCGGCGGAAACGCTGCGCACCTCGAACTTGCGCAATACGACCTGCACTCCCGTGGCGCGTTCGATCGCTTTCAGCGCGGCATCCACCGGACCGTCACCGGTGGCGCGCATTTCGATTTCGCGGCCATCGCTGTTTCGCAGGCGCACCGTGGCCTCCGCCGCATTTCCGTCGGACGCCGTGCGCAGGTTCAACAAGACCCACGGTCCGACGGCGCTGTGCTCGGCCTGCAGGACCAGCGCTTCGATGTCGCCGTCGTACAGCTCCTTTTTCCTGTCGGCCAGCGCTTTGAATTCCTCGAACACCCGCGCGAACTCGACCTCATCGAGCTCGAACCCCAATTCCTTGATGCGCTCGCGCAGCGCGTGGCGGCCCGAGTGTTTGCCGAGCACCAGCGCCGAGCGCGACAGACCCACATCCTGCGGACGCATGATCTCGTACGTGCTGTGGTGCTTGAGCATGCCGTGCTGATGAATGCCAGATTCATGCGCGAACGCGTTCTCGCCGACCACCGCCTTGTTGCGCGGGATCGGCACGCCGACGATGTTCGCCAGCATGCGTGAGGTTGGATAAAGGCGCGTGGTATCGATGCGCGTGTCGAGATTGAAGAACGCATCGCGCGTCTTCAATGCCATCACGACTTCTTCCAGTGAACAGTTGCCGGCGCGTTCGCCGATGCCGTTGATGGTGCACTCGATCTGGCGCGCGCCCGCGACCACGGCCGTCAAACTATTGGCCACGGCCATGCCGAGATCGTCATGACAGTGCACCGACAGCCGGATCTGGTCGATGCCGCGGACGTTCTTGCGCAGGTAGCGGAACAACTCGGCGAATTCATCAGGCACGGTGTATCCGACCGTGTCGGGTATGTTCACCGTGGTCGCGCCGGCCTCGATGACCGCCTCGACGACCTGCGTCAGGAAATCGAGTTCGGTGCGCGAGGCATCTTCGGGCGAGAACTCGACGTCATCGCTCAAGCTGCGCGCGAATTGCACGCCCTCGACGGCCGTCTTGATGATCTCTTCCCGGGCCATGTTCAACTTGAACTGCCGATGGATGGCGCTGGTGGCGAGGAATACGTGAATGCGCCGGTTGGCGGCAGGCGCGATTGCCTTGGCGACCTGCGCGATGTCATCGCGGTTGCAACGCGCGAGGCCGCAGATGATCGGTCCCTGCACCTCGCGCGCCACCGCGTTCACGCTGTCCCAATCGCCACGCGAGGCGGCCGGAAAGCCCGCCTCGATGACGTCCACGCCCAGGTCCGCAAGCGCGCGTGCCACCCGCAGTTTCTCGGGCTGCGCCATGCTGCAGCCGGGCGATTGCTCGCCGTCGCGCAGCGTCGTGTCGAAGATCATCACTCGTTCACGCTGGGACATGGGTGTTACCTCGGGTCCAACCTGACGTTCAGTTGCGGCCTTGCTCCAGCCACGGCATGCGGGCGCGCAGATCCGCGCCGACGGTTTCGATCTGGTGATCGAGATCCGCCTGCATGAGCTTGTTGTATTCCTTGCGGCCGTCGGCGTTCTCCTTGATCCACTGCTTGGCGAACTTGCCCTTCTGGATCTCCTTGAGAATCTTGCCCATCTCTTTCTTGGTCTTGTCGTTGACGATGCGCGGGCCGCGCGTGAGGTCGCCGTACTTGGCGGTATCGGAGATGAACTTGTGCATCTTCGTGAGGCCGCCTTCGTGCAGCAGGTCGACGATGAGCTTCAGCTCGTGCAGGCACTCGTAGTAGGCGACTTCGGGCTGATAGCCGGCTTCGACCAGCGTCTCGAAACCCTTGAGCACCAGATCGCTGGTGCCACCGCACAGCACGGCCTGTTCGCCGAACAGATCCGTTTCGGTCTCTTCCGCGAACGTCGTCTCGAGCACACCGCCGCGCGTGCCGCCGATTCCGTGGCCGTACGCCAGCGCCTTGGCGAAAGCGTTACCGGTCGGATCCTGGTACACGGCGATCAGCGACGGCACGCCGCGACCCTGCTGGTACTGTCGGCGCACCAGATCGCCGGGTCCCTTCGGCGCGATCAGGACGACGTCCAGATCCTTGCGCGGCTTGATCTGCTTGAAGTGGATATTGAAGCCATGCGCGAAGAGCAGGGCGGTGCCCTTCTTCAGGGACTTCTCCACGGCCTTGTAGAGGTCCTTCTGCGCGAGGTCGGGAACCAGCATCGCGACGAGGTCGGCACCGGCCGCGGCGTCGTTCGGTTCGGCGACCTTGAGGCCGTCTTTCCTTGCTTTCTTCCAGCTCACGCCGTTCTTGCGGACGCCGACCACCACGTCATGTCCGCTGTCCGAGAGGTTGAGTGCATGGGCGCGGCCCTGGCTGCCGTAACCCAGGATGGCGATCCGGGCTTTCTTGAGCGCCTTCTTGTCTACGTCTTTGCCCGAGTACAGCTTCGTCATTGTCGGCTCCATTACAAACGTTCATAAGAAAAACCCCGCATCGGCTCAGTGGCCGGTGCGGGGTTTTTGGTGAATTTGCTTGTCTCTAGTGTTAGCGAGTCAAGCAGGCGTCCCGCACCGTGCTCCCGATAAGGAGTACGGGAAGCGAGAGAAGTAGAACGACGTCGCGCGCCGGTATGGCGCTGCGGAAAAACACGTCGATCTGTGAGCACTTGGCCTGCATACAATGCGCGCAATAGCACCACAGGTGTTTGCCCAGTGTCAACGCGCCGGCCGCGCCACAGCGCGCGTGGCAGCCCCGCTTGGTGGCCTAATCGCTTAAACTTTTTGCCGTGAATTCCCACCTGCTCAATGAAGCCGAGGCCAGCGGCGCACGACCGCTCTGGCTGGTTGGCGAACTGGGTCTGTCCGCATGGCTCGACTCGCAGACGCCTGCGGTGCGCTCCTGGGTCCGGGCGCAGGGCTTCGCCGCCGAAAAACAGAAGCTGCTGGTCATCCCGAGCGCTGCCGGCGACTCGATCGCGGGCGCGGTGCTGGGCCTCGGGCCAATCCAGGAGTTGAGCGAGCCGACCATCTGGACCTCGGCCGGGCTGCCGGATCGGCTGCCGGCGGGGCGCTACCGGTTCGCCGGCACTTTTAGCGCCGTAGGCGCGACTCAGCTGACCCTTGGCTGGGAATACGGCTCCTACCGGTTTACGCGGTATCGGAAACCAGCCGGAGAACTGCCGTCATTGGTGACGCCCGCCGGCACCGATCTCGAATACGTGCGGCTCGCGAACGAGGCCTTGAGCGAAGCACGCGATCTCATCAACACACCGGCGAACGACCTGGGTCCCGCGGAGCTCGGCGAGGCAGTGCAGCGCCTCGCACTGCAGCACGAAGCGGAGTGCCGGATCCTCGTGGGTGAGGAGCTGCTGCGGCAGAACTATCCACTCATATATGAGGTGGGCAAGGGCAGCGCGCGCGAACCGCGCCTCATCGACATGCGTTGGGGCAAGCGCGGTGCGCCGCTGGTCACGCTGGTCGGCAAGGGCGTGTGCTTCGACACCGGCGGCCTCGACATCAAGCCATCGAGCGGCATGATCCTCATGAAGAAGGACATGGGCGGTGCGGCACTGGTGCTGGCACTGGCGCGCATGCTGATGGGCGCCGACGCGCCCGTGCAATTGCGGCTGCTGATTCCCGCGGTCGAGAACAGTGTGTCCGGCCGTTCGTTCAGGCCCAGCGACATCCTGCGATCACGCCAGGGTCTGTCCGTCGAGATCGGCAATACCGACGCCGAAGGTCGCCTGGTGCTGGCAGACGCGCTGGCCGAAGCGGACCGTGAAAACCCGGCTTTGCTGATCGACCTCGCCACGCTGACCGGCGCGGCCCGCGTCGCGCTCGGCCCCGAGCTGCCGGCTATCTACTCGAATCCCCCCGAGCTGGCCGAGTCGCTGCGCCAGATCGGCGAGCGCGAGGCCGATCCGATGTGGCCCATGCCGCTGTGGCCGGGTTACGAGGAAGATCTCGCCAGCCGCATCGCCGATCTCAACAACATTTCCAACACGCAGTTCGCCGGCTCCATCATCGGCGCGCTGTTTCTCAAGCGCTTCGTCACGCGCACGCGCAACTGGCTGCACGGCGATGTTTACGCCTGGAACCCCAAGGAGCGCCCGGGCCGTCCCGTGGGCGCCGACCCGCACACCGTGCGCGCGCTGTACCGGCTGGTCCGGCAGAGATTCGGTTGATGGAGCGGGCTTGATGGCAGGGCGGCCAAGGCGGGCCGAATCGCCGACCGCGGAGGCGGCGTTCCGGCGCGAGATCGCGTCCTGGGCATTGTTAGGTCTGACGCTCGGCCTGGTGGAGGGCGCCACCGCCGCGGTGCTCATCAAGAAGACCTTCATGCACGCGGCGTCGCCGTGGTTCGTCAACCTCGCGGTGGCTTTCGTGAGCGGCGCGCCGGCGCTGTCGAACGTGGTGAGTTTCGTGTGGGCGAATCTCGCGCACGGCCGCGCCCGCATCGGCCTCATGGTGGGCCTGCAGGCGGGCTTCGCCATTCTCGTCGGGTTGTTAGGCGTGGCACCGCACGCACTCGGCGGCCTGGCGTTCGCGGTCGCCTCGATTCTCATCGCGCGCGTGGTGTGGACCGGCATCCTCACCGTGCGCGCCGCGGTGTGGAGCGCGAACTACCCGCGCGCCGCCATCGGTCGATACACCGGGCGCATCGTCATCGTGAGTTCGCTGGCCGTCGCGGTCGCGGCCGCCACGGCGGCCTGGGTGCTCGACCAGGGCGTGATCGACTCGCGCTGGCTGTTCGGCGGCGGCGCGGTTGCCGGACTCATTGCCGCCTGGCTGTATCGCGCCGCCGCCGAACGGCGGGAGTTTGCGCTGCTCGCCGAAGAGAACGCCGTGATCGGACGCAGCGAACCGTTCAGCCTCGGCATGCTGTTCGAGATCCTCAAGAAGGATCCGCACTTTCGCGAATACATGTTCTGGATGGGCGTGTTCGGCGGCGGCAACCTCATGCTGACCTCGCAACTCGTGGTCATCTTCAGCGAGCACCTGCATCTGTCGGCGAGCGCACAGATCGCGTTGCTGTCGATCGTGCCGCTCGGCCTGCTGCCGCTGTTCGTGCCGTTCTGGGCCCGCATGTTCGATCGGGGACACGTCGTGGAATACCGTGCACGGCAGGGATGGGCGCTGGTGGCGGCGGTCGCACTGCTGACGGTCGGCACGTGGATCGCGTGGCTGCCGCTGCTGTGGTTCGGCGCCGTCGTGTTGGCGTTCGCATATGCCGGCTCCAACCTCGGCTGGAATCTCGGGCACAATGACTTCGCCTCGGTGGGTCGCGCGCAGCACTACATGGGCGTGCACGTCACGCTGACCGGCGTGCGCGGCGCCATCGGGCCACCCGCCGGGATACTGATCTACCAGTGGCTCGAGTCGCTGCGGCCGGGTTTCGGTCTGTATTCGCTGGTACTGCCGCTCGCGTTCGTGACCGCGGGCGCCGCGGGGTTTTCGCACATGCGGCGCGTGATGCGCTCCCAGAGTGTCAATAGTTAGACGAGGTAAACGACAGATGACGCGGAAGAAGAGCCGGGCGGTGGATGAACGGCGCTATTCGCGCCTGGTGGTCGATGGCGCCAAGCAGACGCCCTCGCGCGCGATGTTGCGCGCGGTCGGTTTCCAGGATGCGGACTTCAAGAAGCCGCAGATCGGCGTGGCCTCGACCTGGGCCAGTCTCACGCCCTGCAACATGCACATCAATGAACTCGCCGCCGAAGCCATCGCCGGTGCGGATGCCGCCGGCGCGAAAGGCGTGCTGTTCAACACCATCACGGTGTCGGATGGAATTTCGATGGGCTCGCCCGGCATGCGCTACTCGCTGGTGTCGCGCGAAGTGATCGCCGACTCGATCGAGACGGTGGTCGGCGCGGAAGGCTTCGACGGTTTCGTCGCGATCGGCGGCTGTGACAAGAACATGCCAGGCTGCGCGATGGCGATCGCGCGCCTGAACCGCCCCGCGGTGTTCGTTTATGGCGGCACCATCAAGCCCGGCCTCAAGCGCCGCGACATCGTGTCGGTGTTCGAAGCCGTGGGCGGCCACGCCGCCGGCCGCGTGTCGGACGAAGAATTGCTCGACGTCGAGCGCACGGCTATTCCCGGCCCCGGCAGTTGCGGCGGCATGTACACGGCTAACACGATGGCGTCGGCGATCGAAGCGCTCGGCCTGTCGCTGCCTAACAGCTCCGCGCAGGAGGCGGTCGGGGGACCCAAGCGCGACGACTGCCGGCGCGCCGGCGCCGCGGTCGCGGAGTTGATCCGCGCCGGCATCACGCCTTCACGGATTCTTACGAAGAAGGCGTTCGAGAATGCGATCACGGTGACAATCGCGCTCGGCGGCAGCACCAACGCGGTTCTGCACCTGCTCGCGATCGCGCATTCAGCCCGGGTCAGACTTGGCCTACAGGATTTCACGCGGATCGGTAAACGCGTACCGCTGCTTGCCGACGTTCGTCCCAGCGGCAGGTACTTAATGTCGGAGCTCATTGCAATCGGCGGAATTCAGCCCCTGATGAAACGTTTGCTCGACGCAGAGCTGTTGCATGGTGACTGCCTGACAGTTACCGGCCGCACGCTCGCGGAAAATCTGCGCGATGTCGCGGACTATCCGCCGGGCCAGGACATCGTCAGGCCGCTCTCACAGCCGATCAAGAAGGACAGTCACCTCGTGGTGATGTACGGGAATCTCGCGCCCGAAGGCGCGGTCGCAAAAATTTCCGGCAAGGAAGGATTGCGCTTCAACGGAACGGCGCGCGTGTTCGACGGCGAAGAACGCGCGACGACTGCGATCCTCGCCGGCAAAGTGAAGCCGGGTGACGTGGTCGTGATTCGCTACGAGGGGCCGCGTGGTGGTCCCGGCATGCGCGAAATGTTGAGTCCGACGGGCGCGATCATGGGCCGCGGGCTCGGCGACAAAGTTGCGCTCATCACTGACGGAAGATTCTCCGGCGGCAGTCACGGTTTCGTGGTTGGACATATCTCTCCGGAAGCTGCGCTCGGCGGACCGATTGGTCTGCTTAGGGACGGTGATCGCATCGCGATTGATGCCGTGAAGTGCACCGTGCAACTGGAGGTGAGCGCCACGGAGCTGCGCAAACGCCGCGCGAAGTGGAAAGCTCCCAAACCTTATGCAACCAAGGGCGTACTCGCAAAATACGCGCGCATTGTGTCAAGCGCGTCTTTGGGCGCAGTGACCGACTGACAATGAAATCGCAGCCAAGAATTTTCGCGTTGTTGAGCTGGTCGCAAACAGAGTTGTTGTCAGGCTTAAGCAGTGCGGTTACAGTTCGGCGGCTTCGGACCGGCGCCGAAGCGATAATTGCTGATCGGATAATTCATAAGGTTTGCTTGCGAACAGGAGCAAACTGGGGACGGAACGAACGAACGGTTGCACTGGTCGGAAAGCTTAGTTACTTTCCGCCACCCTGTTCGACGCGCCGATAGTTTCACTCGCGACCACGGGAAAACATGGCCGCTTACGCACAAGATTCGAGCTTCTTCACCCGTCGCGGCATCGTCGTCGTGGTGATCATCGCCTTTCATATCCTCGTAGCCTGGGGATTCGCGACCGGCTTGGCCCAAAAGGTCATCCACCTGGTTGCGCCACCGATCCAGGCGGACATCGTCGAGGAAATCAAGAAAGAGGACGAACCGCCGCCACCGCCGCCGCCAGAAATGGAACGGCCGCCGGTAGAAGTGCCGCCTCCGGAGGTGTCGATCGACCTTCCGATGGAGACGAACACCACGGCCATTCAGGACGTCACAGACCGTCCGCCGCCGCCGGCCCCGCCGCCGCCGCCGCGCGCTGCGGCTGTGGGCGCGAAGATGTCGAGGATGGCGAACCCGGATGACTACTATCCGCCGGGCTCGATCCGTCGCGAGGAGCAGGGATCACCCGTGGTCCAGGCGTGTGTGGGTCCGAATGGCAAACTGCTGCGCGAGCCCGTCGTCACGGATACATCGGGCTTCCCAGATCTCGACGGCGCCGCCATCAAGGTCGCCAAGGCAAATCGGTATTCGCCGGCCAGCGAGGGTGGGTCGGCGCTGCCGGAGTCGTGCATCAAATTCAAGGTTAAGTTCGTTCTCAAGAACAACTAGTCATCTACGGTGAAGCGGTGCGTCGGCGCCGCTTCGCTTTTTCGTCATCGAGGAAATCATGGAACCTACTACTGCTGCTGCTGCTGTCACTGCTGAAACCACTAACCCGTACGGCCTTGCGGCCCTTTGGCGAGACGGCGGTCCCATTGCACAGGCGACACTGATCATCCTGGTGATCATGTCCGCGGTGTCCTGGTACATCATCATTTCGAAGCTCTGGGATCAGCGCCGTCTGCGTAAGGGCGCCAAAGTGGTCGAGAAGCAGTTCTGGAGCTCCGGTTCCCTTAAGGAAGCTGTCGATCGGCTGCCGAAGGACAACGACTTCCGCCTCGTAGCCGAAGACGGTCTGCGCGCCTCGGCCCACCATGAAGGCCGCCTCACGGATCGCATCGACCTGCACGAGTGGGTGACGATGTCCCTGCAGCGTTCGGTCGACTCGGTCAACAGCAGCCTGAGCAATGGCCTCGCGTTCCTTGCGACCGTCGGGTCGACGGCACCGTTCGTCGGTCTGTTCGGCACCGTCGTCGGCATCCTGAAAGCCCTCGTGAACATCGGCGTCAGCGGCCAGGCCTCGATCGACAAGGTCGCCGGCCCCGTCGGTGAAGCGTTGATCATGACGGCCATCGGCCTGTTCGTCGCCGTGCCTGCGGTCATGGGCTACAACTGGCTGCTGCGTCGGAACAAGAACATCAGCGAGAGTCTGCGCAACTTCGCCTCGGACCTGCATGCGTACCTGGTGGGCGGTGCCCGCGTGGCGCAAGGCGCGCCCATTGCCGCTGGTAAGAAGTAAAACCCGGCAACCCCGGGTCTTACGTTTCATCAATTGAGGTAGTCCGCCATGGCGATGAGTGTCGGTTCAGGTAGCGACGACGGCGAAGCGAGTTCGATCGCGGAGATCAATACGACTCCGCTGGTCGATATCATGCTCGTGTTGCTGATCATCTTTCTGATCACGGTTCCCGTGATCAAGAAGATGGCGAATGTCGAGATCCCGAAAGCGAGCAACATCGTGACTCAGACCAAGCCCGAGAACATCACCATCCTGATCGACAAGGAAGGCAAGACTTACTGGAATACCGGCACGATCGATAAAGACGTGCTTTTCCAGCGAATCGTGTCCGAGGCGCGCAAGGTCCCGCAGCCGGAATTCCACATCCGCGGCGACAAGGATGCCCGCTGGGAAGGCATCGGCCGGGTCATCTTCAATCTGCAACGCGGCGGCATCGTAAAGGTTGGTTTCATTACCGAACCAGATCCCGCCAGCATCCGCGTCACGCGCTGAGAACTTCGAGGTAATTTCGTATGTCAATGGCAGTAGGCGGCGCGGAAGGCGCACCGATGATGGAGATCAACACGACTCCGCTCATCGACGTGATGCTCGTGCTCATCATCGTGCTCATCATGTCGATTCCGGTCATGACTCATGCGACCAAGCTCGACATGCCGCAGACCAACAATCCGCCGCCGACGGTTCGCCCCGAGGTCATTCAGCTCGACATCGACTTCGACGGCACGATTGTGTGGAACGGCACGGTGGTCAGCGGTATTCCACAGCTCGAGAGCTTCTTCCGCTCGGAACGCGACAAGGAGCCGCAGCCCGAAATTCACCTGCGCCCCGATCGTCGTTCGCGTTATGAAACCACTGCGCTCGTCATGGCAGCGGCTCAACGCAACCACATGAAGAAGATGGGCTTTGTGAACACCGCGGAGTTCCGCGAATAGCAAGCAGCTGAAACTATTGAGAAACTTTCTGCCGTCATGAGCATCAAAATTTCAAGATGTTTTGACGGTGGGTCGATCAAACCGAGCCGCGGCCTCTCAAAGTCCGCGGCTCCTTTGTAAGGAGCGTCGAAAGTGCGTGATCGGTTAAACCTCGGAACCGCAATCGCCGTCATCGGCTTCGCTTGTATGACCTCTGCGGCGTTCGCGCAGGAGCCCACGGATGCTTGCGGCGTCCGCAAGATGACCAAGAAACTCGACAAGCCCCTGTCGGGCGCGCAAGACGCGCGCGGGACCAAGAACTGGCAGGAAATGCTCGACAAGGCGAATGAAGCGGAAGCTGTTCCCGTCGAGAAAAACGAGTACGACAAGTTCTGGATTCACGAATTTCGCGGCATCGCGAACGCGAATCTCAAGCAGTACGCGGAAGCCCTGAAGGATCTCGAAGCCGCGCTCAATTCTCCCTGCATGTCCGAAACCGACAAGCCGGGACGCACGAAGCTCATCGCCCAGGTCGCCTATCAGATCAAGGACTACCCGAAGGCCATCGAGTACGGCAAGCGCGCCTACGAGGCGAGCGCCGATGCGGACATGGGCATCTACCTCGGCAACTCGTACTACATCACGAACGAGTTCGAAAAAGCCCGCGATGTGCTCAAGGACGTCATCGCCAAGCTCAAGGCGTCCGGCAAGAGCCCCGACGAGCAGACGCTGCGTATCGTGCAGAGCGCCTGCTACAACATGAAGGACAACGATTGCGTGGCCGAGCAGATGGAACAGCTCGTCATGCACTATCCGAAGCCTAACTATTGGCAGGACCTCATCAACTCGTTGATGCGCGTCAGCACCAATGACCGGGAACTGATCAACATCCTGCGGCTCGCGGATGGCGTCGACGTGCTGAACGATTCCGGGCAGTACACGGAGATGGCGCAGCTTGCGATGGGGCAGGGTCTGCCCGGCGAAGCACAGGCGATACTCGAAAAGGGCACGGCGAAAGCCGTCTTCAAGGATGACAAGCAGAAGGCGCTCGCAACCCGCATCCTCTCTGAAGCCAAGACCGCCGTTACGCTCGACAAGTCCACGCTGCCGAAGCAGGACGCTGCGGCACGCGCGAAGGCCACCGGCGATTCCGACGTCAAGCTTGGCGCGGCGTACTTAAGCTACGGCGAGCTCGACAAGGCCATCGAGGCACTGCAGCGCGGTATCGGCAAGAGTGGCGTCAAGAACACGGATGAAGCGGGCTTGCTGCTCGGCATTGCATACCTGCGTGCGAACAAGAATGCGGAAGCCACGACGGCGTTTGGCACCGTGAACAAGGACCCGGCGCTGACGCGTATCGCGAAACTGTGGATTTTGAAAGCGGGCGCTGCCGGATGATCGCTGCCGTCCGCGGAACGAGCATGACGAATACGAGGGTTTAAATTCTTTTATTTACGCGGAGAGTGTCTGTGTTTATTCGTAGAGCATTGATCGCGACTGCGGCGCTTGGATTCTTCGGCGCCGGCTTGACGTCCCCCGCAGCGGCGCAGAGCGCCGGCTGCACGGGCGGCGGCAAGATCAGCAAGCAGATCGCCAAACCGATGGCGGCCGCGCAGGAAGCGATGAAGGCCAAACGCTGGCAGGACGTTCTCGCGAAGACGCGGGAAGCCGAGTCGACGCCGGGCGCCAAGACTCAGACGGATCTGTACTGGATGAGCGAATTCCGGGGTTACGCGTACCACTCGCTCAAGCAGGACTCCGAGGCCGTCCGCGAACTCGAGGCCGGTCTCAATTCTCCTTGCATGCCCGAAGCAAAGAAGCTCGAGCGCTACAAGAGCATTCTCGGCATCTACTCGGCGCTGCGTAACTATCCGAAGGTCATCGACTACGGTAATCGCGCGCTGAAGGTTTCAAAGGATCCCGATCTCCAGGTTGCCGTTGCCCAGGCGTACTACCAGTCCGGCAACAACAAGGACGCCGTGCGCGTGATGAACGAAATGCTCGCCGGCCTCGAGGGCAGCGGTCGCGTACCGAAGGAGCAGCAGTTGCTGCTGGTGCAGGCGGCCTGTTCGAAGGCGGGGAACAACGCCTGCGTCGCCCAGGTGTTCGAGAAGCTCGTGGTGCACTACCCGAAGCCCGAGTACTGGCAGAACCTCATGGTCGCGATCAACAAGACGGACACGGATGACGTTCAGAAGCTCAACGTCATGCGTCTCGCGGTCTATGTGAACGTGCTGAACCAGGGCGAGCAATACAAGGAAATGGCGCAGCTCGCGCTCGAGAACAAGCTCGCCGGCGAAGCGCAGTCCGTGCTCGAGCAGGGCTTCACGAAGAATGTTTTCACGGAGCAGCGCCTCAAGGATGTGAATACGCGCCTGCTTGCCGCGGCCAAGAAAGAGGCCGCCGCCGACAAGGCCGCGCTGCCGCAGAACGAAGCCGCGGCGCGTACCGCCGCCACCGGCGACGCCGACGTGAAGGTTGGCGCGCAGTACCTTGGATTCGGCGACGCGGCGAAGGCAACTGAGGCCCTGCAGCGCGGCATCAAGAAGGGCAGCCTCGCCAAGGGCGACCCGATGCAGAAGCAGCGCACCGACGAAGCCAGCATGCTGCTCGGCATCGCTTACCTGCGTAACAACAACAAGTCCGAGGCCGCGAAGGCGTTCAAGGCGGTAAAGGAAGATCCGACGATGGTGCGCATTGCCAAGCTCTGGCTGCTGAACACCTGATCAGACTCGCAAATGAGAAAAGGCCGGACCATCGCGTCCGGCCTTTTTGTTTGCGCCTCAGATCACTCCGCGGTTGCGATACGCCGCGAGTGTCGCCGCGTCGAGGCCCAGCAGTCCCCCGAATACTTCGTCGTTGTGCTCGCCAAGCTCGGGCGCCGGCGTACGGATCGAACTCGGACTTAGCGAAAGCCGCGGCGCGACATTCTGCATGCGCAGCTTGCCGAAGCGGGGATGGGTCGTTTCGACGATGGCCTGGCGCGCGGCGAAATGCGGATCGTCGAGCATGTCGGAGGCGCGGTAGATGAGCCCGGAAGGCACGCCGGCCTGCTCGAGCCTGTCCAGCAACTCACGCGTGCCGAGCTGCGCCGACCAGCCCGCGATGACGTCGTCGAGTTCTTTCTGATGCTCACCGCGTGCCTGGTGATCGGCATAGCGCGCATCGCGCGCCAGGTCGGGGGCACCCATGGCCTCGCACAGGCGTGCAAACACGGTGTCCTGGTTCGCGCCGATCATCACGATGCCATCGCGCGTCGGGTACACGTTCGAAGGCGCGATGCGCGGCAGGATCGGTCCGCTGCGCTCGCGCACGTGACCGAGTTGGTCGAACTCCGTGACCAGCGATTCCATCATGTTGAGCACCGACTCGTAGATCGCCGCATCGATCACCTGGCCGACACCGGTGCGTTCGCGATGATGCAGGGCGGCGAGCGTCCCCATGCAGGCGTGCACCGCGGCGAGGGAATCGCCGATGCTGATGCCCACGCGGGATGGCGGCCGGTCAGGCTCGCCAACGATGTAGCGCAACCCGCCCATAGCCTCGCCGATGCCGCCATAGCCGGCACGCTGCGCGTACGGACCGGTCTGCCCGTAGCCTGAAATCCGGACCATGATCAGCCGCGGATTGATAGCTGCCAGCGCATCCCAGCCGCAACTCCATTTCTCCAGCGTGCCCGGCCGGAAGTTCTCGATAACGACATCAGCTTTTCGAACCAAGTCCTTGAAAAGACTTTGTCCTTCCATTTGGCGAAGATCGAGCGTCACGCCTTTCTTGTTGCGCCCGATCACCGGCCACCATACCGAAGGTTGGCCGCGCTTCTGAGGGCCCCAGTGGCGCATGGGATCGCCCTGGCCGGGCGCCTCGATCTTGATGACCTCGGCGCCCATGTCACCCAGCAGCTGCCCGCAGAACGGACCTGCGATCCGCGTGCCGAGTTCGAGCACCCGAAGATCGGCGAGCGCGCCGGACGAATTTGCTGGCGAGTTGTGCATGGCGCGGCGGTTGTACCGGCGCATCCCGAGGGGGTCAAGCACACGGCAGAGGATAGAATTCACGCCATGAATTCGAGCAGCATCGAAATCGTCGAAGTCGGGCCGCGCGACGGCCTGCAGAGCGAGTCGCAGGTCCTGCCGACTGCGACCAAGGTCGAGTTCGTGCAGCGTCTGCTCGCCGCCGGCTTGAGGCGCATCGAGGTCGCGAGCTTCGTGAACCCCAAGCGCGTACCGCAGATGGCGGACGCCGAAGCCGTGTTGAGCGCGCTGGCCGGAGCTGCGCCCCAGGCGCGCTTCATCGGGCTGGTGCTGAACCGCAAAGGCTTCGAACGCGCCCAGGCCGCCGGCTGCACAGAGGTCGGCATGGCCATCGCGGCCAGCGAAAGCTTCAGTCAGCGCAACCAGGGCATGAGCGTGGACGAAGGCGTCGACACCTGGCTCGACATCGCGAGTCTGGCGCGTGCTGCCGGCATTCGCGCGCAGATCACGATCTCCACTGCCTTTGGATGTCCGTTCGAAGGCGAGGTACCGGTCGCGCGGGTGCGCGCCATCGCCGAACGACTTGCCGCAGGCGCTCCGGATGAAATCGCGGTCGCGGACACGATCGGTGTGGCGGTGCCGACCCAGGTCACTGAATTGATCGCTTCGCTGCAGGCAGCGCTGCCGCAAGCGCGGCTGCGCGCGCACTTCCACAACACGCGCAACACCGGCCTGGCCAATGCCTATGCGGCGGTGGCAGCTGGCGTACGCGCACTCGACGCCAGCTGTGGCGGCATCGGCGGCTGTCCGTTCGCACCCGCTGCGACGGGCAACATTCCCACCGAAGATCTCATTTACATGCTGCACCGCATGGGCGTGCAGACGGGCGTCGATCTGCCGGCGCTGCTCGACACCAGCAAGTGGCTGCAGCAGGCCCTCGATCACGCCGTGCCCGGCATGCTGATCAAGGCCGGGATCTTTCCCGCGCGCCGCACGGAAAGTCAGGCGTAAGAATTCACAACAGGAGACTCAAGATGGCGATCAAGGCTGGCGAGAAGATGCCCGCGGGCACATTCAAGGTGATGACCAAAGACGGTCCGGCGGACCTGACGACGGATCAGCTCTTCAAGGGCAAGACAGTCGTGTTGTTCTCGGTGCCGGGCGCGTTCACGCCGACCTGCGATGCCAAACATCTGCCGGGCTTCATCGAGAAGGCCGGCGACTTCAAGGCCAAGGGCGTCGACACCATCGCCTGCATGGCGGTGAACGACGTATTCGTGATGAATGCCTGGGGCAAGAATTCGAATGTCGGCGACAAGATCTCGATGCTCGCCGACGGCAATGGCGACTACGCGAAGGCGCTCGGACTCACGATGGATGGCAGCGGCTTCGGCATGGGCACGCGCGGCCAGCGCTTCGCCCTCGTGGTAAAGGATGGCGTCGCGACGCACGTGGATATCGAAGCCCCGCGCGAGTTCAAGGTGTCGACCGCCGAGAACGTGCTCTCGCACCTCTGAAGTTTCTCCAGGGGCGCTACTTCCTGCTGGCGTCGATCAGTTTCTCGAGCTCGGGAACGATGGTGAAGAGGTCGCCGACGATGCCGATGTCGGCGACCTCGAAGATCGGCGCTTCCGCATCCTTGTTGATGGCGACAATCGTGCGCGCATCCTTGATGCCCGTGAGGTGCTGGATGGCGCCCGAGATGCCGATCGCGATGTAGAGCTCCGGCGCGATGATCTTGCCCGTCTGCCCGACTTGCATGTCGTTGGGCGCGTAGCCGGCGTCGACCGCAGCACGCGACGCACCGACCGCCGCGCCGATCTTGTCGGCCAATCCGTAGATGAGCTTGAACGCATCGCTGCTCGCCAACGCGCGTCCGCCCGAGATCACCTTGGAGGCGCTCTGCAGATCCGGCCGGTCGCCACCGGCAGCAGCGAGGTTCACGAACTTCGTATGGGTGGGCAACGCGGCCTTGGGTGTAATGGTTTCGACCTTCGCCGCGCCGCCGCTCGCGACTGCCTCAAACGACGCCGTGCGAATGGTCGCGACGACCTTCGTGCCCGCGGCGACCTCCACCGTGGTGATGGCATTGCCGGCGTAGATAGGCCGGCGGAAGCGGGTGCCGCTCTCGATGCTCATGACATCCGAAAGCTGCGGTGCGTCGAGCAGCGCGGCGACGCGCGGCATGAGGTCCTTGCCAAACGTGGTCGACGGGCCGAACACGTGCGAGAAGGGCTCGCTGACCTCAACCACCTGGGGCGCAAGGGTCGCGGCAAGCTGATGCTCGTTCGCGGCATGCGCCACGTCGAGCACGCGCGCCACGCCTGCGAGCTGCGCAGCCTGCGCGGCGACCGGCGATCCCGGCGCCGAGAAGACCGCAACCACGATTTCAGCGCCGGCGAGCGAGGTCGCGGCCTTGACGCACTTGGCGGTCGACGCATTGAGTTTGCCGCCCGCGTGTTCGGCCACGATGAGAACGCTGCTCATACGAGCCCCCGCTTGTGCAGTTCGGCGAATAACTCGGATGTGTCCTTGACCATGATGCCGCGCTGGCGCCCGGGAGGCGCTTCGGTCTTCGTCACCTTCACGCGCGCCGTACCGGCGCCGCCAACTTCAGCCAGGGGAATACTGGTGAGCGGCTTGGTCTTCGCCTTCATGATTTCGGGCAGCTTCACGAAGCGCGGTTCGTTGAGACGCAGGTCGGTGGTGACGACCGCGGGCAGGTCGACCTCGAGTGTCTCGAGCCCGGCGTCGACTTCGCGTGTGACCTTCGCCGTGGTGTCGGTGAGTTCGAGCTTTGAAGCGAAGGTCGCCTGCGGGCGATCCCAGAGCGTCGCCAGCATCTGGCCGGTCTGGTTGTTGTCATCGTCGATGGCCTGCTTGCCGAGAATCACGAGAACCGGCTGCTCGCGCTCCACGAGTTTCAGCAGCACGCGCGCGGCCGCCAACGGTTCGAGCACGGTATCGGCGACGACGTGCAACGCACGCTGGGCGCCCATCGACAGCGCGTTGCGCAGCGTGACCTGGCAATCGGCAGGTCCTATGGTTGCGACGACGACTTCATCGGCGCGCCCGCGTTCCTTGATGCGCAGCGCCTCTTCGATCGCGATGGCATCGAAAGGATTGATCGAGAGTTTGACGCCGTCGAGCATCACGCCCGAGCCATCGGGCTTCACTCGGATGCGTACGTTGTAGTCGACGACACGTTTGATTGCGACGAGAATCCGTCGGGGATTTTGAGCGGTTTCCATCGCGTCGAGTGTAACGGGAGTTGTGAAGGTGTTCGAGAGCAGGGCGGAAAGCGAGTGCTGATTTACGCGCTGCGACGAATCGCCGGCCTCGTGCCCACGCTTTTTGTACTCGTCACCCTGTCGTTCTTCATCATTCGCCTGGCGCCCGGCGGACCGTTCGACCAGGAACAGGCCCTGCCGCCCGCGATTCGCGCCAACCTCGATGCCGCCTATGGTCTCGATCAGCCCTTGCTGACCCAGTATGGGCGCTACCTGTCAGACGTCGTCCGCGGCGATCTCGGCCCCTCGTTCCGTTTCAAGGATTTTCGCGTGACGGAACTGATCGCGGCCGGCCTGCCGGTGAGTCTAACTATCGGCTTCGCGGCGATGCTGCTCGCGCTGCTCGCGGGCGTGCCGCTCGGCGCGTACGCCGCCTGGCGCGCGGATTCCTGGGCGGCGCGTGCGTTGATGAACTTCTCGCTGCTCGGCGTGGTGTTGCCGGCGTATGTCGTGGGTCCGGTGCTGGCGCTGGTGTTCGGCATCTACTGGCCGCTGTTTCGCGTCGCGGGATACGAGCCGGGTGATGCGAGCTTCCTGGTCCTGCCCGTCATCACGCTGGCGTTGCCGGTCATCGCCTATCTCGCGCAGCTCACGCGCAGCAGCATGCAGGAAGTCCTGCAGTCGAACTACATCCGCACCGCGCGCGCGAAGGGACTTTCCGCGCCAGTGTTGTTGTTCCGCCATGCCTTGCGGCCCGCGTTGCTGCCGGTGGTCAGTTACCTGGGACCGGCCGTGGCGTTCGTGCTGACCGGATCGCTGGTGGTGGAGACCGTGTTCGGCCTGCCGGGATCCGGCCGGTACTTGGTGCAGGGCGCGCTCAATCGCGATTACACACTGGTCATGGGCATGATCATCGTCTACGGCGTGTTCACGCTGGTGTGCAACCTGGTCGCCGACCTGTTGTATGGCTGGCTCGATCCGCGGGTGCGACCCGGATGAAAGGCCGCATGCGCGCCGCGCTGATCGTACTGGTCTTGCTCGCGGGTCTGGCGTTGGCCGCGCCCTGGCTGACGCCGTATCCGCACGACACGCTCGACTGGCAACACCAGGCAAGTCCGCCAAGCATTGAAAGCATGCACTGGCTCGGCACCGACCGGCTCGGGCGCGATCTGTTCGCGCGCGGCATGCAGGCCATGCGCGTTTCCCTGCTGATCGGCGTGTTGGCCGCGCTGGTCAGCGTGTGCATCGGGGTTGCCTGGGGTGCCGCGGCCGGATACGTCGGCGGCCGCGTCGATGCGGCGATGATGCGCTTCGTCGACATCGTGTACGCGCTGCCGTACATCTTCATCGTGATCATCCTGTCGACGCTGTTTCCGCGCGGCAGTATCGCCGCGCTGTTCATCGCCATCGGCGCGGTTGGCTGGCTCACCATGGCGCGCATCGTGCGCGGGCAGACCTTGAGCCTGCGGCGCCGCGAATTCGTCGACGCGGCGATCGCGAGCGGCGTGCGCACCCCCGCCATTCTGTGGCGTCACATCGTGCCGAATGTGGCGGTCCCGGTGATCGCATACGCGACGCTCAACATTCCGCAGATGATCCTGTTCGAGAGTTTCCTGAGCTTTCTGGGCTTGGGCGTGCAGGAGCCGTTCGCGAGCCTCGGCAGCCTCATCAGCGAGGGCGCGCAGGAGATGGAATCCTCGCCGTGGATGCTGCTGGTACCCGCCGCGTTGTTGACCACGTTGCTGGTCGCCTTCAACGTGCTCGGCGAGTCCTTGCGCGCCATGCTCGAGTCGCCTCATGAGTGAGCGTCCGTTGCTGGCCGTGCGAAACCTGACGGTGACCTATTCGGGCGCGCCGGTGGTCGACAACGCGACCTTCGACATCGCGCCGCGGCGCTGCCTCGGCGTGATCGGCGAATCGGGCGCGGGTAAGACTCAGGTCTTCATGGCATTGATGGGTCTGCTGCCGCCGCAGGCCCGCGTGACCGGTCACGCGCATCTTGAAGACATCGCGCTGCTCGAAGCCGCGGGTGCGCAGGTTCGCGGTCGCAGCGTCGCGATGATCTTCCAGGATCCGATGACTTCGCTCACGCCGCACCTGCGCGTGGGCGACCAGATCGCCGAACCACTGGTCGCGCATCGCGGCATGAGCTGGCAGGACGCACGCGTGCGCGCGGCGCAGCTGCTCGAACAGGTGCGCATGAGCGACGTGCCGCGCCGGCTGCGCCAGTATCCGCACGAACTGTCCGGCGGCATGCGCCAGCGCGCCATGATTGCGATGGCGCTCGCCTGCGATCCAAAACTGCTGATCGCCGATGAGCCAACGACCGCGTTGGATGTGTCCGTGCAGGCGCAGCTGCTGAAACTGCTGCTCGAGTTGATCCAGGAACGCGGCATGGCGCTGGCGCTGGTGACGCACGACATGGGCGTGATCGCCGCGCTGGCCGATGACGTGCTCGTCATGCGAGCGGGCAAGGTGCTGGAGCACGATGCCGTGCAACGCATCCTGACCGCGCCGGCGCACGAGTACACGCGCGGCCTGCTGGCCGCGACCCCGCGCCTTACGGCACTTGGCGCAATTCCGCGCGCCGTCCAGGACCTGCCGCCGCCGTTGACAGCGCGCAACGTCAGCGTGCGTCACCCCGTGCGCGGCGGGTGGCTTCGCGCCCGCACGTTCGCAGCGGTCGACGATGTGTCATTCGATGTGGGCAGCGGCGAGGCACTGGGCATCGTGGGCGAGTCCGGCTGCGGCAAATCGACGCTCACGCGCGCGCTGCTGCGGCTCGGGCCCGCGTCGCGCGGCGAGATCGTGTGGTTAGGCCGAGCCGTCCAGGATCTCGGCGGCGAGGACCTGCGGCGATTGCGCGATGGCATGCAGGTGGTCTTCCAGGATCCGTTCGCCAGCCTCGACCCGCGCATGCGCATCTCGGACATCGTGGCCGAGCCGCTGCGCGCACTGCGCCCGGCGCTCGGGGCCGCCGGGCGCAACGAACGAGTCGCGCGCATGCTGGCGAGCGTGGGCCTCACGCCCGAGTATGCGAATCGCCGCGGACGCGAGCTCTCGGGCGGCCAATGCCAGCGCGTGGCGATCGCGCGCGCCATGATCCTCGAGCCCAAACTACTGGTGTGCGACGAGGCGGTGAGCGCGCTGGACGTGACCATCCAGGCGCAGATCCTCGAGCTGCTGGATGCGCTCAAACGCGAACACGGCACCAGCATCGTCTTCGTGAGCCACAACCTCGCGGTGGTCCGCCGGCTGTGCGAGCGGGTGATGGTCATGTACCTGGGCCGCATCGTCGAAGCGGGGGCCACCGGGGCCGTGTTCGAGACGCCGCGCCACCCGTACACGCGCATGTTGTTAGCGGCCGTGCCGCTGCTCGATCCCGCGCTCGAGCGTGCGCGCCTCGCCGCCCTCGACGTGCGGGGCGAAACGCCGTCGGCGCTCGAACGGCCGAGCGGCTGCCAGTTCCGCAATCGCTGCCCGGCGGCGCTGCCGCCGTGCGCCGCCACGAGTCCAGGGACGGAGGAGACCGGAAATTCACACCAGGTGGCCTGCCTGAGGTGGCGCGATCTCGCGAACTGAGCGCCAATTCTCGCCGTGGCCCGCTGCGCCAGCGGGCGCTTCGCGTTATTCTCCGGGCCAGCTTTTCCACCGGAATTTTCGCTTGTCCCAGGAATCACAGATCCGCGCCAGCGAGGGCCTGCGCCACGTCAAGTACGAGATCCGCGGCCGGCTCGCCCGGCGCGCACAGGAACTCGAGCGCCAGGGCTACGAGATCGTCCCGCTGAACATCGGCAATCCGGGCGCCTTCGGCTTCCGCACGCCCGAGACCATGCGCCTGGCCATGATCGAGAACATGGCGGTCGCCGAAGGTTACTGCCATCAGAAGGGCATATTCCCCGCGCGCGAAGCCGTGGTCATGCAGCAGCAGCTGCGCGGCGTCACCGGTATCAGCGCCGAGGAGGTGTTCATCGGCAACGGCGTCAGCGAGTTGATAGATCTCTGCTTGCGTGCGCTGCTCAACCCTGGCGACGAGGTGCTGATTCCGAGCCCCGACTATCCACTGTGGTCGGCGGCGGTCACGTTGAATGGCGGCAAGGCGGTCTACTATCCGTGCCGTCCCGAAAACGGATTCGTTCCCGATCCCGAAGAGCTTGCCGCGCTGGTTACGCGCAAGACGCGCGCCATCGTGGTCATCAACCCTAACAACCCGACCGGCGCCGTCTATCCGCGCGCGGTGTGCGAAGCCATTGCGAGGCTCGCTGAATCGAACCAGCTCATCGTGTTCAGCGACGAGATCTACGACCAGATGACCTACGACGGCGTCGAGTCGATCCCGATGGCGACCCTGGTGAAGGACACCCTGTGCTGCACGATGTCAGGCCTGTCCAAGATCTATCGCGCCTGCGGCTATCGCGTGGGCTGGGCCGCCTTCACCGGCAACCTGCGCGGTGCGGGTGACTACCTGGCCGCGCTCGAACTGCTGACGTCGTTGCGGCTGTGCTCGAACGTGCCGGCGCAGTGGGCGGTGCAGACCGCGCTCGGCGGCTATCAAAGCATCAAGGAACTGCTGGCACCCGGCGGACGCCTGTACGAATCGCGTCGCGCCATTCTCGAGGCCACCACCACGAGCCGCTTCCTGCATCTCGCGCCGCCCAAAGGATCGATGTACGCGTTCGTGCGCGTAAAGACGGAAGAGCTGCCGGACTTCGACGACCAGACTTTCGCGCTCGATCTGCTCGAACAGAAACACGTGTTGTTGGCGCCGGGCACGAGCTTCAACGTGCCGTATCGCGATCACTTCCGCACGACGTTGCTGCCCGATGCCGCGCTGCTCAAGAAGGTGTTCGCGCGTATCGACGATCTGCTGACTTCGTATGTCGGACGTGCTCCCAACGACAAAGCACGCGTCGTTCATGCGGAGTCGCGCTTCAAGTAGTGCCTCTAAGTTATTGAATAAGCAGAGACTTCCTCGCTCAATTTCCGAGGCGCTCGACGCCTCCGCCACGCTCATCGTGCCGAGCACTCAACGTCAGGCCGCCATCCGCGTGGCCTGGGCCGAACTACAGCGAGCGCAGGGCCGCGCGGTATGGAATACGCCGCGCGTGCTCACGTTCGCACAATTCTGCGAACGCGCACTCAAGGAACAATGGGCCGCGAGTGCCGCACCCGATCGACTGCTGGCGCCGGGCGCGGAGTGGGCGGCGTTGCGCGAGTTGCGCCGCGATGCCGGCGGCATCGCCGAAGCCCGCGCGTTGCTGAACTCGATGCGCACCCTGGACGAGTGGCGAGTACCGCGCAGCACCGCGGCGTTGTCTTCGTCGCCCGAAGCGGAACTGCTGGCCACGACGGCCGCGCAACTCACTCAGCGGTCGGCTGCGCAGGGGCGCAAGCCGCTGCGCGACTGGCTGCCCGAACTACCCGCGACGGAAGAGAAGCTGATGGTCGCCGGCTTTGGAACGTTGCCGAGCTTGCATGCGCAGACCCTGCGCCGGCTCGGTGCCGTGTTGCCCGCGACATTGCCGGCAAGCGCGGCGCCGTTCTCCGTCGCGGTGGCGGAAAACGACGAGCACGAACTCGATCTCATCGCGCGCTGGTGCCGTGAGCAACTCGCACGCGACCCTGAGTGCCGGCTGCTGATCGTCGACGTGCGCTTGCGTCAACGGCGCGGCCTGTACGAGCGGTTGCTCTCGCAGACGCTGACGCCGAGCGAGTGGTTTGGAAATACGTCACGCAGTCCCTCGACCGTGTTCACCTTCGAGGGCGGCCGCCCGCTCGCGGAATTCCCGGTCATCGCGCACGCACTGTTGACGCTGCGACTCCTCACGGGGCGGCTGCCATTCGAGGAGCTCGTGCGCTGGCTGCGACTGCCGTTCCTCGACCGCGAGGACTGCTTCGCGGGGGCCGCGATCGAGATCCGACTGCGCGAGGCGCACCAGCTCGAGTTCAGCGCCGCCGAGCTGCTGACGCTGCTCGAAGGCAGTGCCAGCGATCATCTGCCCGCGCATTCGCTCGCCAGCCGCCTGAAGCTCGCGATGGCGACCCTGGCAGTTGAAGCGTTGACGCCGGCCGAATGGGCGCCGCGCGCGCTGACGGCGCTGAGGCAGCTCGGCTGGCATGGACTGCGTGCTCTGCGCAGCGACGAACAGCAGACCGTGACCCGCTGGCACGCGCTGCTCGACGAATACTCCGCGCTCGGCGCGTGGTTGCCGCGCGGCTCGGCGGCCGCGGCGGTGAGCGCGCTTGCGGATCTCGCGGCTGAGCGCAACTTCGATGCGGCCAGCGTCGAGGCGCCGGTCACATTGACCGACTCGCACGACGACCCGATCGTGCGCTACGACGGAATCTGGGTTGCGGGCCTCGACGCCGCGCAATGGCCCGCGCCGCCGCGGCCCGACGTGTTCATTCCGTTCGGCCTGCAGGTGCAAGCCGGAATTCCGGCATCGACAGCCGCGGGGCAGACCAGCGTGGCGCGCGCCTCGCTTGCCGCCTGGCGCGCAAGTGCGGGAGCACTGGTTTGCTCGTGGGCGCGTCTCGAAGGCGATGCGCATCGCACCGGGAGTCCCTTGCTGGCGCGCTCGGGGGGACAGGTCGAGCAATCTACTGCGGACGCAATTGCGCCGCTCGCGCTCGCGACGCGCGTGCCTCACGAACTGTTCGAAGACGAGCAGGGCATCGCGATCGACACGAATCTGCGCGTAGTTGGCGGTGTCCGACCGCTGCAATTGCAGGCTGAATGCGCCTTCCACGCGTATGCCGAACTGCGGCTCGACGCGCGGCCGCTCGAATCGCCGACGCCCGGCATCGATCCGCGCGAGCGCGGCATGCTGCTGCACAAGGCGCTCGAGTTGATATGGGCCAAGCTCAAGGGCCACTTCGAATTGACCAGCACCGACGGTGCGGTGCGCAAGTGGATGATCGGCAATGCCGTGGAAGCGGCGGTGGTCGCGGTGTTCCGGGGATACGTGCCGGAAGAACTGCGGTTCGCGGTCGACCGCGAAAAATTTCGCCTGGAGCAATTGATCCTGGCGCTGCTCGAGCTCGAGAGCCAGCGCCCGGCCTTCGAGGTCGTGAGTGTTGAAGCGCGGCGCGAGGTGTTGCTAGCGGGCGGACGCTTCGAGGTGCGTATCGATCGCGTGGATTCCATCGAAGGCGGTGGCTTCGCGATTCTCGACTACAAGTCGGGCGAGCCGCGCGCGCTGCGCTGGCAGGGCGATCTCATCCGCGATCCGCAGCTGATCGCCTATCTGCTCGCCGAGAGCGGCCGCAATGTGCAGGCGCTCGCGAACGTATCGCTCGCGAACGGCCGCGCGAAGTTCACCGGCAAGAGCTCGCGCAAGGGATTGCTGCCCGACGTGAACGGCTTGCCGGGTTTGAGCGTGCACAAGAATCCTCCGGAGGAGATCGACGCCGCCTGGCGCGCGCAAACCGCGGAATGGGTGCAGCTCGTGCGCGAGCTCGCTGCGGAATACATCGCGGGCCGGGCGACGGTCGAACCTGCGCCCGATGTGTGCCGGTTGTGTGCGCTGACGACGTTGTGCCGGCGCGTCGAACTTGCGGACGACCACGAGCATCCGGGTTACGCGCATGAGTGAACTCGAAGACGCGGATGCGCTGGCCCGCGACCGCGCGCTCACGGTCGATGAATCCTTCATCGTCCAGGCGCCGGCGGGCTCGGGCAAGACGACCGTGCTCACGCAGCGCTACCTGCGATTGCTTGCGACCGTCGACGAACCCGAACAGGTGCTCGCCATCACGTTCACGCGGAAAGCCGCGGGCGAGATGCGCGAACGCGTGCGACAGGCGCTCGACGGGAACATCCAGGTGAAATCGCCGGCCGACGAGCTCACGCTGCGGCTCGCCGCCGCGGCGCGCGAACAGGCGTCGCGGCGGCAGTGGGGCATCGAGGACAGCGCCGCACGCCTGCGGATCCAGACCATCGATTCCTTCAACCATTACCTGGCGAATTCGCTGCCGATCACCTCGCGCAGCGGGTTCGCGCGCGGCGTGGCGGACTCGCCCGACGATCTGTATGCGCTTGCGGCGCGCGAAACCATGCGCCACGCGGAAAGCGATCCGGACTTCAGCAAGCAATTGGAACTGCTCCTGCGTCGCCTGGACAATCGCTGGTTGAGGCTCGAGGAGTTGATCGCCGCCATGTTGCCGAGGCGCGCGGAGTGGTTGCCCAACATGCCGCAGCTGTCGGGCGAGGAACTCGTGCCGCGCATCGAGGAGAGTCTCACCGCGATCGTGGCCGAGGAGCTCGCGCTCGCCGCGCAACTGCTGCCCGCCGGCTTTGCGGAGCAGGCGAGCCGGCTCGCGCACTTCGCGGCGAACAACCTCGATCCGCAGGTTCATGCCGATGTCGGCGTCTGGCGCGACTCGGCCGCACCGCTCACGTTGACGCTTGCGGACTTGCCGCGCTGGCGTTTCGTGATGGGGCTTGCGCTGACCGCAGAAGGAACGCTGCGCAAGACGCTCACGAAGACGCAGGGAATACCGGCGGACGATCCGCTGGCCCGTACCCTGCGCGATGAATGGAAAGAGGCGCTCGGCCGCTTCGACGCGCGGCAGGCTGCGGCGCTGGTGCGCATTGCGGCGCTGCCCGAGCCGCGTATTCCCGAAAAGGCGCGGCGCGCGCTCGATGCGCTGGCGCGTATCCTGCTGCTCGCCGCGCAGCAGCTCACGCTGGTTTTCGACGCGCAGGGCGAATGCGATCACCCGCAGATCGCTGGTGCCGCGCGCCGCGCGCTGACCGAGAACGCGAGCCCGACGCCGCTCGCCGAACGCCTGGGCACGCGGCTGCTGCACGTGCTCGTCGATGAATTCCAGGACACCTCGCGCGATCAATACGAATTGCTGCTGTCGCTCACGCAGGACTGGTCGCAGGGCGACGGGCACACATTGTTCGTGGTCGGCGATCCGATGCAGTCCATCTACGGCTTCCGCAACGCCGAGGTCGGCCGGTTCGCCACGGTGCGCGAAGGCGGGCTCGCGAACGTGCGCCTCACGCCGCTCGAGTTGCGGCGCAATTTCCGCTCGGCACCGGCGCTCGTGCACTGGTGCAACGACGTCTTCGCGCGCGTGTTCCCGCCGGAGGACGACGCGCGCACCAGCGCGGTTCGGCATCTTAAAAGCGTCGCCGCCCGCGCACATCTCAAAGGCGAGCCGCGTGTGTACCGCGTGGGGTTCGATGGGGGCGCGCGTGCCGAAGCGCAGTCCGCCGCGCGCCTGATCGCGGGTCTGCGCCGTGAGCGTCCCGATGAATCGATCGCGGTGCTCGCGGGCGCACGCACGCACCTGCGCGCGATTCGCGCGGAACTGGCGCGCCTGAACCTGCCGTTCATCGGGGTGAATCTCGAACCACTCTCCGATGTCTCGGCCGTGCGCGACCTGGAAGCGTTGCTGCGCGCGCTCGAATCGCCGCTCGATCGCATCGCGTGGCTGGCCGTGCTGCGCGCGCCCTTCGTGGGATTGACGCTGCCGGATCTCACGCGCGTGAGCGAAGCGGCTGGCGCGGACACCATTGCGACGGCGCTGCGCAACGGAATTGGCGGACTGACGCCGGACGGTTTCGACCGGTTGCTGCGCGCCACGCCGATTCTGCTCGCGGGATGGAGCGAACGCGAACGGGAAAGCCGCGCGCACGCCGTCGAACGTGTGTGGCTCGCGCTGGGCGGCGCGGCGACTTGTGCCGGCGCTGGAGACATCGCGCATGCGCGCCGCTTCCTCGCCGCGCTCGATGAGGAGGACCAGAAACGCGCGCGCGGCCGGTCGCCAGACCTCGAGCGCCTGATGCGGCGGCTGTATGCCGAAGATCCATCGCAGCCGGGTGCCGTCTCTCTCATGACCATTCACGGCGCCAAGGGCCTCGAGTTCGATCATGTATTCGTGCTCGGCGTCGGTTTGCGCGGGCGCGGTGAGGAGTCGCGGCTGCTCAACTGGCTGGAGCTGCCACGCAAGGGTGGACGCGATCATCTGTTGATGGCACCGCTGCGCTTCCGCGACCAGGACGACGACGAGAAGGACGATGACATCAACCAGTACCTGCGCGGCATCCACCGCGAGCGGGCGATCGCGGAGCGCGCGCGGCAGGCGTATGTCGCGATGACGCGCGCACGGTATTCCCTGCACCTGTACGTGCATCCGCGCACCACGCAAACAGAGGGCGTGTTTTCCTTTGCGCCGCCGGCGAATACGCTGCTGCACAATCTATGGCCCGCGCTCGGCGGCGACATGGCCAACTTCGAAAGCATCGGTGTGGAAGCCGGTGACGAGATCATTCTGCCGGCCATCACACACCAGCGGCGGCGCCTGCCGCGCCAGGTACCCGCCTTTTCGATTCCGCCGGATGTGCTCGCGCGTGGCGAACTCGTTCCATTGAACGCCGAGGAGGATGCGATCGAGTTCAGCTGGGTGCGTCAGACGGCGCGGCGAGTCGGCACCGTGGTGCACGAGGCGCTCGAGCGATTCGCGCGCGGCAGTCTGCCGGGCCTCGAGGAATTGCCCGCGTTGCGCGCGCGGCTGGAATCGCGGTTGCAGGCGCTGGGAGTGGAGGGCGCGGCGGCGCAGGCGGGCGTCGAGCGTGCGTTGACGGCGTTGCGGGCGACGCTCGAGGACGAACGCGGCCGCTGGCTGTTCGATGCCGGACACCGCGAGGCGCATTCGGAGCTGGCGTTGTCCGGCGTGCGCGCGGGACACATCATCAATGCGGTGATCGATCGCACGTTCGTGGCGGAGGGCATCCGCTGGGTCGTCGACTTCAAGACGAGTCCGCACGAAGGCGGCGATCTGGCGGCGTTTCTCGATTCCGAGTCGCTGCGCTACGAGGCGCAGCTCAAGCGCTACGCGCACCTGGCGCGCGGGCTCGGGCCTGAACCGGTGCGCGCCGGTCTGTACTTCCCGCTGCTCGCCGCGTGGCGCGAAATCAGCGTCGACTAAAAAGAACCTTCGAACGAGAAGGCGGTGCGCCCCGAGGCGTCGGGTGCGGCGCCGAGCGCGATCTCGCGTACCAGCGATTCCGCCTGCGCGGTGCGGCCGGTGATGAATCCACTGACCAGGTAGGTATTGGGCGGCGTAAGTGTGAGGGTGCCGTCGACCTTGAACGGTCCGCCGATATCGCGCAGCTTGCCGACCACCGTGTCGTCTGTCTGGGTGGCGCCGTCGAAGATCAGTCGAAAGGAACCGAGATCCAGGGGGCGCGCGCCCACCTGGCGCAGACCCGTGAGATCGAGCGTGCCTTCGACCTGGCGCACGCTGTGCGCTGCGCCAATTACGACGCGCTTGAGGTTTGCGGCAATGCTGCCGCGCTTGTCGGGCGGCAGATCCACGATGAAGGCGGGATCGAGCGGAAATTGCGCCACGAAGTTGCGCAGTTCACCTACGCCGCCAAGGCTCAGGTCGATGTCCGCCCGGGCGCTGAGCGCGCCGCCGCGAATGTCGACGTCACCGCGCAACTTGCCGCCGAGGGCGGCGCCGGGTGCCAGATTCCAGGTCGCATCGCCGAGCTTGCTGTTCTCGACCAGGAGACCGAGACATTCGCCGTGCCAGATCGAGCCGCCGAGGTCGGCGCACTTCGCCTGCGGCGGCAGGGCCGAGGCGAACCAGGAAGCCGGTAGATAGAGCGCCAGGATCACCAGGAACACCGCTACGCCTGCGAAGACGGTCAGCAGCAGCGCGCCGCGCTTCATCAACCGGCCTTGAGAACGAGGCCCGCGTTCACCAGGCCGACTTCACCGGCGGATTCGATCTCCGCGGATTCGACCCGCACACCGTGCTGTTGCGAGAGGCGCGCGAGCCACGCGACCAGGGCATCGAACGGCGCCTTGTCGAGCCGGATGCGCAAGCCGCGCTCGCCGTTGGGCTGGCTGCTCGTCAGGGATTTGCCGAGCCCGCTCTCGCGCGCCGAGCTGTCGATGAGCACCACCAGCGATTCGGCGTTGGTGGCACCAGCCGCGCCCGGGCCCATCCCCGCGAGCTGCGGCGCAACGCCCTGGATGAACGCGAGATCGCCCTGTTTGGCCGTGATGCGCTGGCGGGCCTGGGAAATATCCCGACTGACCGTCAGCACGAGGCTCAAAACCACCAGCACCAGCGCGACCGCGCCGCCGATGTTGAGGACGCGGCGATCGCGCTCGGAGAGATTTTCGTACCACGCGCGCATCACGCGCCCGCCTTGCGGATCTGCAACTGCCCGCTGTAGCTGTCGCCGCTGGCGCTCCCGCCCAGGATGTCGGCCTTCCAGCTCGCGCCGCGCAACTGCTGGCCGATGGCGTCGAGGCTGGCGGCGTCGGGTGCGTTGATGCGCAGATTCAACGTGCCATCGCGGAACGTCATGCTTTCGATCTTCGCGGTCGGTGCGGCGGAACGCGCCGTTGCGACTGCCGACAGCGCCGGCAGCAGTGCGCCGCCACCGCCGCCACCGCGAATTTCGGCGAGCCGTTTTTCCACCCGGCGGCGCGCGTTGGCGGCGTTCTTCTCCCCGGGCATGGCCACGCGGAAAGCATTCTGGATGCTGGTATCGAGCGCGGCTTCGTTCTTGCGCAGGCCGGACAATTCGAAATAGCGTGCGCCGATATGCAGGCACAGCAACGAACCGGCCAGCAGCGCCGCGATTCGCCAGGCACGCCAGCCTTCCTGCATCGATGACGCGATCGCGAACGCACCCTGCAGCAGGTTGACCGCTTCGCCGCTGGCGGCCGCCGGAGCGAGCACACCCAGCGGGCCGGACGGCAACAACTGCACCTTCACGCCGGTGAAGCGGTCGCGGAATGCATCGACCGCGATCTGGTGTGCCTCCCATTCCTCGTGGCCGGCATAGAGCAGTAAGCCGAGCGGTGCGGGTTCGAGACCGGCGACGGTCGAGACCTGCATGTCGAGCGCCATCTCGAACGCGTCGGTGATCGAGAGCGTCGGCAGCACCAGCGGTACTCCTTCGGCGCCGCGCAGCGTGATCGAATCGCCATCGAGCAGCGCGATCAGCTGGCCGGGCATCGCGGGCAACAGCGTCGATTCCGGGTAGATAGCCGTGGGATTGAGGCCGGCGCTGCGCAGCTGCGCGAGCCAGGATTCGAGGCGCGCGCGCTGCACCACGGTGACCGGTATGCGGCCCGTGTCGCCCACGCGTTCGCCGATGGCGAAGTGCAGGTTTTCGATTTCGTCGGCGACGCGCTCCTCGAGCGCGTACGGAACGACCTGCGCGAGTTTCGCGGCACCCTTGGCCGGTGCGTCGCTGTCGGTGACCAGCACGTCCCCGGCCGGCACGATGACCGCGATACGGCGTCCGGCGCTCATCGCCGTCGCCTGTGCGAGTTCGCCCGACACGGCATCGACCACTACCTGGCCGTCGTTGTCGCACACCATCCAGCGGGGCGGAGCGCCGTCGCGCAGGTGAATTACCAGGGTCTCGCTCATCGATTATTCACTTCCAAAACTGCGCTGTACGGTACGCACCTTATTCCCTTGCTCGCGCAATAGAACACTGTACAAAACGAACTCGGCAGTGCCAATACGAATGTTGGTGCGCAGGCGGAACCACTGCGAGGTTTCCTCGACCCGGGCCTCGGCCTTGGCCCGCAGGTTTGCATCGCTGATGACGCCGACGAAGACTGCCTTCTGCGGAAAACAGCCCTTGGCACGCTGCCCCTTGGCGGACAGATCGGTGCCTGCGAATTCCGAGTGGTTCGCCGGGTCATTGCGCGCGGCATCGAGCACCAGACCCAGTCCCGTGCACACATTGATGCGCGTGTCGTTCGGAAGGGCGGTGACGTAGGGCGCGAGCTTGGCGTAGTTCGCGGCGCCAAAGGCGGGCAGTGCGAGCAGCTCCGAGGTGTGGGTGATGAAGGTGTTCGGCGGGCGGTACGGTGGGACCTGCGAGAGATACAGAGTGTCTTCGCCACCCTGGTTGTACGGCGCGATGTCGGTATCTATCCAGTCGACCAGGTAGTCCGCAAAGCGCTGATCGATATCGAGGTCGCTCAGCAGGCGCTGAAAGACCTGGACCTGATCCGGATCGGCGACGAAGCTGCCGGTGGGCGCGTCCCACTTCACGACGCTGTTGAGATTGAAGCGCCCGGAGAGATCCTCGAGCTGCGCCGCGATCCACACGCCCGTGCCTTCGATCTCCAGCGGGCCGAGCGGCTGCGCCCAGTCCTGGTCGGGGGTGATCTTGCTGCCGGCGTTCTCGAGCGCGATATCGGCGAGCCCCTCGGCTGACATGCCGGCCTGCAACGCCTGTTCCAGTGTGAACGTCGCGGCGGCACGGCGGGCGGCCATAGCCTTGTTGTAAGTCATGGTGGCGGCGAGCATGGTCGCGATCGCAAAAATCGTGATCGCCACGAGCAGGGCCACGCCGCGTTGACGCTGGTGTTTCACGTGGGCACTTCGAAGACGCGCTGCACGCGGCCCCAGTCCTCGAACACGATCGTGAGCTCGATGGCGAGCGGCCGCGCCAGCAGGAGCTCGTCGATATTCGCGGGGCCCGCCGGTCCATTCGCGGTGATCACCGGCCATTCCTTGCGCCAGTTGCGCGATACCGGATCAAGGAAGCGAAGCTCGACCGATTTCAGGCGCGTGAGCAGGACGCGCTGGCGCGGCTCCGCGGCCAACGCCGCATCGAGCGCCAACCAGTGTTCACGCACTAGCGACCCGTCGATGAAGCGATAGCGGACCCGTTGCTCGGCCGGGCGCTGCACGCCGGCCGGGTTGCTCCAGCCGGTGCGCGTGAACACCAGCAGCGTGTTGTCGCGGTTGTCGGCGCTGATCGCAGGCAGCAGCTGGCCGGTGCCCTGCGTGTCGCGCGCCGCCCGCGCCGCGAGCTGCGCGAAGTCCTGCGCCACCACGCGCATTCCACGCTGAATCTCGGTGATTCGCGCCTGCCTGACCTTGAGCGTCTCGTTGGACTGCAGGCCCTGGTTGAGCGCGCGATAGCCCATCGCGAACATCACCGCCGCGATGAAGATGGCGATCATGACCTCGACCAGCGTGAAACCTGAACGGCGCATCAGCGGTCCGTCGGCGGCGGTTTGACCGGCACACTGGGATTGCCGGGATTGCCGGGATTGCCGGGACTCCCTGTAGTCCCGGGGGCTGCGGGCGTGCCCGGTCCGCCGGGCCCCTGGTTGTTAGGCGCGCCGGTGATGTTGCCGCGCATGGTCATACCGATCGCTGTATTTCGGTCAGAGCGAGCCGAACTCACCACGCCGGTCACCGTCGTCGACCAATTAGCCTTCTCGAGCTCGCCGCCGCTCGGTGAACTCTCGGGGTCCTTTTGCGCAGTCTGTTGCTGCTCGACTGCGCGTGTGTCGTCGACGGTTTCGCCCGTCGGTCGCGACCGCACGTCGACCCGGAACATGCCCTTCACCGGCAACTCAATGACCTCCTGTTCCCATTGCCAGCGCATCCCAGCCATGACGGTGTTGCCGGTGCGCTTGCCCACATCGGGCATTTGCTGCGAGATGCGAATCTCGGCGAGGCGATTGAGCGCCACCCACTCGGCCAGCGTCTTGTCCCTGAGATAGCTGATGTTGCTGGCGGCCGAGGTGATGGTGCCTAACAACGCGCCGACCGCCAGCGCGACGACGGCCAGCGCGATCAGCACTTCGATGAGCGTGAATCCGCGGCCGGTTTTACGCCGGGGGATCCTCATTTGGCACGTGCCGCGCGCACCGGCGGATATTTCTCAGCTTCAATTTCGCCCGGCAGCAGCAGGCGGATGTTGGTCTGCTCGTCGGAATAGATACGCGCACTTTCGCCGCCGCCTTCGCGTTGCAACGTCATTTCGAACGAGGAGAGGTCCCCGTTGGCGAAGACCATGATGGTCGGCGCAAAGTCTTCGATTTCCTTCTTCTTCTCATCGAGCACGATCTTGCGGCCTTCGACTACCACCATTGGCTGGAGGCCTTCGGGAAATTGCCGCGCGCGCAGCGCCTCGTCTTCCTCGACCAGGCGCCATTGGTTGGCGAGCACGTCGAACACCACGAACGAATATCCGGTTTCATTGATGCGGAAGCCGTAGTCGCGCGTCTGCAGCTCGGCCTGCTCACGCACGTAGTCGAACAACGCATCGAGTTTCTGCGCTTCGCGCTCGAGTTGCTCGTCGCGGCGGCCGCCGGAGAACTGCAGGATGAAAGCCGCGGAGACCACCCCGATGATGACGACCACCACCATGATCTCGATGAGCGTGAAACCGCGTGCACGCGCGGCCGTTGCGCCTGCCCCGTTACTGATCGAGGTTCCAGTTGCCAATGTCGGCATTTTCGCCTTCGCCGCCTTCCTGGCCATCGGCGCCGAACGAATACAAGTCGTATTCCTGCCCGCGCGTTCCCGGAAAGACGTACTGGTATGGGTTGCCCCAGGGATCGTTGCCGACGCGCTTAAGATAACCACCTTCGCGCCAATTTCGGACCGTCGGGTCGTTGGGCCGCTGCACCAGCGCGCTCAATCCCAGGTCGGTGCTTGGAAACTTGTAGATGTCGAGCTTGTACAGGGTGAGGCCGGCTTCGATCGCCTGGATGTCGCTCTTGGCCTTGGTGGTTTGCGCCTTGGCGAGGTTGCCGAAGATATTGGGCAGAATCACGGCGGCGAGCAGACCGATGATGACCACGACGACCATGATCTCGATGAGCGTGAAGCCGCGGGCAGAACGATGAATTCGCGATGGCATGAAGACCCCGTGGGGCTTTGGCTGTGGCAGAGCGGGCAGAGGGCCAATTTCGGTGGCGGATGATAGCAAATGAACGCTGAACTTCCCGGCAAAGGGTTAGGCGCTGTACTCAAGTCGCTCAATTGCGACCGTGCGTACGGCCTGGCGTTGCTCGGGGTCTGCGCGCTGCTCGCGTTGCCGGAACTGGGTGGCGAGGCCGTCCGCAATGCCGGAAGTTTCGACCGCGCTGCCATTGGCGCGGGGCAGTGGTGGCGGCTGCTGTCGGCGCACTTCGTTCACCTGGACGCCGAACACGCGCTGTTGAACGGGTTCGGCCTGGTGCTCATGTGGGCGCTGTTCGCGCGCGACTATTCACCATGGCGCTGGCTGGCTATCTATCTGTTCGCCGCGCTCACGATCAGCGCGGGATTGTGGTTTCTGAATCCCGAGCTCGACTGGTACGTCGGCGCCTCGGGGGCGCTGCACGGCGTGATGACGGCCGGCACATGGGCGCACCTGAAGCGTCGCGATCTCGACGGCTGGATTCTTGCGGTCTTCATCGTCGCGAAACTTTCCTATGAGCAATTCGCGGGCTCGATGCCGTTTGCGGGCGCCGCCAACACGATCGTCGACGCGCATCTTTATGGCGCCGTAGGCGGACTCGTACTCGCGATCTTCCTGAAATCGCGGCGCGAGCACCCGTAGAAGATTAACGAGCAGACGCTGCGGCTATACTTCGCCGCCATGTCAGCAAACAACTCGCTCGCATTCGTGTTCCCGGGGCAGGGCTCGCAGTCGATCGGCATGCTCGCGAAACTCGCGGAAAGCTCTCCCACCGTACGCGGCACGTTCGATGAGGCGTCGAAAGTGCTCGGCTACGACCTGTGGCAGCTCTGTGCGAACGGTCCCGCAGAGGAGCTGAACGCCACCGAGCGCACGCAGCCCGCGATGCTGGTCGCAGGCATCGCCACCTGGCGCGTGTGGCAGGAGCGCGGCGGCGCGTTGCCGGGAACGGTCACCGGGCACAGCCTCGGCGAGTTCACGGCGCTGGTCGCGGCGCAGGCGATCGACTTCGGCACCTGCGTGGATCTGGTGCGCTTTCGCGGCCAGGCGATGCAGGAGGCGGTGCCCGCCGGCAGCGGCGCGATGGCCGCCTTGTTAGGCCTCGAAGATGCCGACGTCGAAGCCGCGTGCCGCGAAGCGGCGGCCGGTGGTGGCGTGGTCGAAGCCGTGAATTTCAATTCGCCCGGGCAGGTGGTCATCGCGGGCGAGAAGGCGGCGGTATTGCGCGCCATCGAGGCCGCCAAGGCGCGTGGCGCCAAGCGTGCGCTCGAACTACCCGTCAGCGTGCCCTCGCACAGCAGCCTCATGAGGCCCGCGGGCCTGCGGCTCGCCGAACGCCTCGCGGCGATCGACATTCGGAAGCCTGCGATCCGTTACCTGAGCGCGGTCGACGCGCAGGAACACAGCGCACCCGACGACATTCGCGCGCTGCTCGGGCGGCAGCTCGCAAGCCCGGTGCGCTGGACTACCACGGTTGCCGCGCTGACCGCGGCCGGCGCCAGGCAGATCGTCGAGTGCGGGCCCGGCGCGGTATTGGCCGGACTCGTCAAACGCATTACGCGGGGCGGCGACACGCAGACGTTCGCGCTCGAATCACCCGAAAACGTTGACGCCGCGCTGACCGCGGCCGCTGACTGAGAAAGACACATGCTGCAAAATGACATCGCGCTCGTGACGGGCGCTTCCCGAGGAATCGGACAGGCCATCGCGAAGGCATTGGCGGGCGCCGGTGCCAAAGTCGTGGGCACGGCAACATCGGAAGCAGGCGCCGCGGGCATCTCGTCGTGGCTTGGAAGCAACGGCCGCGGGGTGGTGCTGGACGTCGGCAGTGCGGCGTCCATCGACGGCCTGTTAGGCGACCTCGATGCGCGCGGCGAGATGCCGACGATCCTGGTGAACAACGCCGCCATCACCCGCGACACGCTGCTGCTGCGCATGAAGCCCGAGGATTGGGATGCCGTCATCGCCACTAACCTCACCAGCGTGTTCCGGCTGTCAAAGGGCGTGCTCAAACGCATGATGAAGGAGCGGCGCGGCCGCATCGTGTCGCTGACTTCCATCGTGGGACTCACCGGCAATGCGGGGCAGGCCAACTATGCCGCCGCCAAAGCCGGCATCCTTGGGTTTACCAAGTCATTGGCGAAGGAAATTGCGTCCCGCGGCATCACCGTCAATGCACTCGCGCCGGGTTTCATCGATACCGACATGACGCGCGCATTGAACGATGAACAGCGCACGGCGCTGACTGCCCAGGTGCCCATGGCGCGGTTGGGCACTGTCGACGACATCGCCCAGGCGGTACTTTTTCTGTGTTCCCCGGGGGCGAGTTACATCACCGGCGAGACGCTGCACGTCAACGGCGGTATGTACATGGCCTGAAAAGAGGGTGGGGAAGAGCCTATTCGTGGGGAGTTTGCAACAGCCAAACCACCGAAAAACAAATAAAAACAAGCACTCACGATTTGACAGCGTGGCGGCGGCGCAAACGTTGCCCTAGAATACGCGCCCGCTGCGGCTCCCCGGGGAAGCGCAGCGAAAAAACATCCTATTGAGGGCGAATCAGAAATGAGTACGGTTGAACAGCAGGTGAAGGCGATCGTCGCCGAACAGTTGGGCGTCAAGGCAGAGCAGGTAGTGAATGACGCTTCGTTCGTCGATGACCTCGGCGCCGATTCGCTCGACACGGTCGAATTGGTGATGGCACTCGAAGAAGAATTCGAGATCGAGATTCCGGATGAAGATGCCGAGAAGATCACCACCGTGAGCCAGGCAATCAGCTACATCTCTGATCGTCGCAAGCCGTAAATTTTTCCTGCGGACTCGTGCGCCGGCCATGACCCGCGCAGCACCCGCATTCCATTTGCCCTCACTTTTCAGAGGATAGTGTGTCCAGCCGACGTGTCGTCGTTACCGGGCTCGGTATCGTTTCGCCAGTAGGGAGTGATGTCGCCACCGCGTGGGCCGCGATTCTCGCGGGCCGCAGCGGCATCAAGCCGATCACGCGCATCGATGCCACGCCATTCGCCACGCGCTTCGCGGGCGAGGTTGAAGGGTTCGACGTCGCCGCCTACATCTCACCCAAGGAAGCGCGGCGCATGGATCCGTTCATGCACTACGGCATGGGCGCGGGCATCCAGGCCGTGGCGGATTCGGGCCTCGACTTCACGAAGGAAAACGGCGATCTCTGCGGCGCCATCATGGGCTCCGGCATCGGCGGGCTTGCGGGCATCGAAGACGAAGCGATCACCTGGGAACGAACCCACAACCCGAAGAAGACCTCGCCGTTCTACATCCCGAGCACGATCGGCAACATGGTGGCGGGGCACCTGTCGATCCGCTTCGGTCTGCGCGGCCCGAATCTTGGCGTGGTGAGTGCCTGCACGACCTCCACGCATGCGATCGGCATCGCGATGCGCAGCATCCAGTACGGGGATGCGGACATCATCATCGCCGGTGGTTCCGAATGCGCCACCACCCCGACGGCATTGGCCGGCTTCAGCCAGGCGCGCGCCTTGTCGGAGCGCAATGATGATCCGCAGGGAGCCAGCCGGCCCTGGGACAAGGATCGCGACGGCTTCGTGATGGGAGACGGCGGTGGCGCCGTGATCCTCGAAGAGCTCGAACACGCCAAGGCGCGCGGCGCGCGCATCTATGCCGAGATCATCGGCTTCGGCATGAGCAGCGACGCGTATCACATCACTGCGCCGCCAGAAGACGGCGCCGGTGCGCGGCTCGCGATGCAGAACGCCCTGCGCGACGCGAAGTTGAACGCCACGGACATCCACTATCTGAACGCGCATGCGACTTCGACTCCGCTCGGTGACAAGGCCGAGACCGTCGCGATCAAGCACGCGTTCGGCGATTACGCCTACAAGCTTCCGGTGAGTTCGACCAAGTCGATGACCGGGCACCTGCTGGGCGCGGCCGGCGTGGCCGAGGCGATCTTTTCGATTCTGGCGATCCGCGACAACGTGGCTCCGCCGACGACCAACTATCACACGCCCGATCCGGACTGCGACCTCGATTACGTACCGAATACGGCGCGGCCGCTGAAGATCGAAGCGGCGCTGTCGAATTCTTTCGGATTCGGCGGCACCAACGGCTCGTTGATCTTCCGCCGCTTCAAGGGCTGAAAGTCAGCCCCGCGTGGACGCCCGCGCGCCACTGATCAGTATTGTCCCTGTCAGCGGCCTGGCGCTGCGCAATCTTGCCGATCGCCACCCCAATCGCTTTCCCGTGCTGCTCGATAGCGCCGCGCAGGGGCCCCTCGCTCGTTTCACATTGCTCACGGGAACGCCGCGCGCGGCGCTGTGGCGTGATGCCAATGGCCGGGTCGACGCGAGCCTTGTCACGCTTTCCGGTGGCGGCTTTCTCGATGAACTCGAAGCGTGGTGTGCCCGTGAACGCGCCGCGCCTGCGCTTCCCAAAACACTGCCATTCACGGACGGCTGGATCGTCTACCTGGGTTACGAAGTCGCCGCGGAAATCGAACCCACTGTCAAACTGCCGCGCGCGGCGGCACCGCTGTCCGCCTTCGCGCTGCGCGTCGACACACTGGCGGTGCACGATCTGACCACCGACCTGGTGTACGCGGTGTCGCCGGCGGGTGCGGAAGAAGCGCACGCAGCGCTCGTCGCCGACCTGCGCGCGGCTGCCGCGGCGCAGATCGCGCCCGCGCGCCGCCTGCCGCTGGCGCGCCTCGACGAGGAGCCGCCGCAACGTTTCATCGAGCGCGTATTCGCCGCCAAACAGCACATCGCCGCGGGCGACATCTATCAAGCGAATCTCTCCCGACCCTGGCATCTCAGCTTGCGCGATCCGGCCGATGCGGCGCATGTCTACGCCGCGCTGCGCGCCGCGAATCCCGCACCGTTCGCCGCCAGCGTGCGATTCGAAGGTATGGCGATCCTTTCTTCATCGCCCGAACGCCTGCTGCGAATCGAGGGCCGCGACATTTCCACGCGGCCGATTGCCGGCACGCGCCCGCGCCACGGTAGCGCCGAGCAGGATCAGCGCGACACCGCGGAACTGGTGGCCCATCCGAAGGAGCGCGCCGAGCACATCATGCTGATCGATCTCGAGCGCAACGATCTTGGGCGCGTGTGCGAAGCTGGCAGCGTGAAAGTCGATGAATACATGGTGACGGAGTCGTACGCCCACGTGCATCACATTGTCTCCAATGTACGCGGACGGCTGCGGCCCGAGGCAACCGCCGTGGCGGCGCTGCGGGCCTTGTTTCCGGGTGGCACGATTACCGGCTGCCCGAAGGTACGCTGCATGCAGATCATCGCCGTGCTCGAAGGCGTGGGGCGGGGTGCATACACCGGTTCGCTGGGCTGGCTCGGGACCGACGGCGACGCGGATTTCAACATCCTCATTCGCACGCTCACGTTGAATGACAGCGAGATCGAACTGCGCGCGGGAGCGGGCATCGTCGCGGACTCGATTCCCGAACGCGAGCTCGAGGAAACCCGCGCCAAGGCGCGCGGCCTGTTGCGTGCGTTCGAGGCACCCCATGAGTGAAGCGCTGGGCAGCTGGATAGATGGCGTCGAAGGCAGTTCGCTGCCCGTGGACGATCGCGGCCTGCAGTATGGCGACGGCCTGTTCGAAACGATGTTGGTGCGCGACGGGCGAGTGCGGTTTCTGGACGACCATCTCGCGCGGCTCGATCTTGGGCGTGGGCGCCTTGGCATCCCGCTGCTGCCAGTGGATTTGCGTGCGGAGATGGGCGCGGCATTGGCCCGTGCGCCGCAATTCGCGATCCTCAAGCTCATCGTCACGCGCGGCAGCGTCGCGCGCCGCGGTTATGCGCCGCGTGGTGTCGTGACACCGCGGCGCGTGTTGACGTTGTTTGCCGCGCCACCGCTGCCCGCGACCTGGCGCAGCGGTGTCGACCTGCGCGTCGCGAGCCTGCGGCTTTCAACGCAACCTCTGCTCGCCGGCATCAAGCATCTCAACCGGCTCGAGAACGTGTTGGCGGCGGCAGAGCCAGGCCACGATGCGGTGTTCGATTCAGTGCTGCTCGATACCCAGGGCAACGTGATTGCCGGAACGATGACCAATGTATTCATCGTGGCGGGTGGCCGCGTGGCGACTGCGCGGCCAGACCGGTGCGGTGTCGCGGGGGTGATGCGCGGCATCGTCCTGCGCGAGTGCGCAAAGCTCGGCATTCCGTGCGACCAGGGTGAAGTTTCGCTCGCGCAGCTGCACGCCGCGGACGAGGCTTTCATCACCAATGCGCGCATCGGAGTTGTGCCGGTGCGCCGCGTGGGCGAGCATTCCTTTCCCATGAACGAGATCGCGCTGCGCCTGGCTGACCACATCGAGGCGCTCGATGCGTAAGCTCTTCTGGTCACTGGTCGTGATCGTGCTGGTGGCCGTCGCCGCCGTGGCTATCTACTGGCAGCACGCGAATGCGGTCATGCGCGCCGCAGGTCCGCACGGGCAGCCGGTGGAACTGAACGTCAAATCCGGCGCGACGGTACGCGCCGTGCTCGCCGAGCTCGAAGCGCGCGGCGCGCTCGCCGACCGGCGCGCCGTGGAACTCGTGCTGCGCGTGCGCGGTTCGCCGCAGATCAAGACGGGACACTACGAAATTCCCGCGGCCGCGACTCCGCAGGAAATCCTGCGCCAGCTCGAAGAAGGGCGCGTGGTGCTCGAAGCGCTAACCATCGTCGAAGGGTGGACCTTTGCCGACATGCGCAAGGTGGTTGAAGCGCATCCCCACATCAGGATCACATTGCGCGGCAAGGACATTGCCGAACTCATGACGGCCATCGGCCACACCGGCGAACATCCCGAGGGGCGCTTCTTCCCTGACACGTATCGTTTCGCGGCCGGCACCACCGATCGGGAGTTGTTCTCGCTCGCGTATCGCAAGATGGCCGAGACCGTGGACGCCGCCTGGGCGGCGCGCGCCGCGGCACTGCCGCTGGCGAACGCCTACGAGGCGCTCACGCTCGCATCCATCGTCGAAAAGGAAACCGGGCTTGCCAGCGAGCGCGCGCGCATCGCCGGCGTGTTCATCACGCGGCTGCGCCGGAACATGCGGCTGCAGACCGATCCCACGGTGATCTACGGACTCGGATCCGGTTACGACGGCAACATCCGCGAACGCGATCTGCGCACCGACACGCCGTACAACACCTACACGCGCGCCGGCTTGCCGCCGACTCCCATCGCGCTGCCATCGCGCGAGGCGATCGATGCGGTGACTCGACCAGTCGAGACCGACGATATTTTCTTCGTCGCGACCGGGAACGGCGACGGCTCGCATGTATTCTCATCCACACTCGAAGCGCACAACGCCGCGGTTGCGCGTTACCTCGCCAAACTCAGGAATCAACGTCGATGATGCCCGCCCGATTCATCACCCTCGAAGGTATCGAGGGCGCCGGTAAGACCACCGTGGCCGACCGGCTCACGCAGTCGCTGCGCGGCCGCGGCATCACCATCCACGCGACCCGCGAGCCTGGTGGTACCAAGGTCGCCGAGCGCATCCGTGCACTGGTGCTCGATCGCGGCGACGAGCACATCAGTTCAACCGCCGAGACGCTGCTCATGTTCGGCGCACGGCAGGTGCACATCGACAACCTGATCCGGCCGGCGCTGACGCGCGGCGAGTGGGTGTTGTGCGATCGCTTCACCGACGCGACGCATGCCTACCAGGGCGGTGGCCGCGGCGTCGACCGCAAGCTCATCGATCAGCTCGCGAACACGGTACACGGCGATCTCACGCCGGATTGCACCATCCTGCTGGACGTGCCCGTGCGCGTCGGGCTCGAGCGCATGCAGGCGAGGCGCGGTGCCATGGATCGCTTTGAAATCGAATCCGCGCAGTTCTTCGATCGGGTGCGTAACCGCTATCTCGAGATCGCGCGCGCAGCTCCTGAGCGGTTCTGCGTCATCGATGCCTCGGCGCGGCTCGACCAGGTCAGCGCTGCCGCGCTCAGCGCCGTCGAAGAGAAACTCGGGCTCCAGCCGGTGGCGCCCACGTGAGCGCAGGCGTGTTGCCGTCCTGGTTCGACGGCGCTCGTGCTGATGTAAAAGCTGCAATCGCAGGCTCCCGTCTCGCGCACGGACTCCTGATCCACGAAGATCCGGGCGCCGGGGGGCTCATGTTGGCGCGCTGGATCACGCAGGTCGTCACTTGCCGCGAAGCGGCGCGCGCGCCCTGCGGCGAATGCCAGGACTGCCGTTGGGTCGCCGCCGACCAGCACCCCGACGTCACCCGGCTCTCGCCCGAGGGCGATTCCACGCAGATCCTCATCCAGTCGGTGCGCGATCTGTCTGCCGAGCTCGCACTGACCGCACACGGGCGCGGCTACAAGGTCGCCATCATCGCGCCCGCGGAGGCGATGAATCATTTCGCTGCCAACGCTCTGCTCAAGACGCTGGAAGAGCCGCCGGCACGCACGCTGCTGCTGCTGGTCACGAGCCAGCCCTCGCGCCTGCTTCCCACGCTGCGCAGCCGCTGTTCGCGCCTGCGTCTGGTCGGGCCGTCGCGCGAGGCGGCGGCTGCCTATCTTGAAGCGGCACGCGGTGCGGGCCCGTGGGCCGAAGCCCTGACCGCGACCGGTGCAGGACCGTTCGCCTTGCTAGAGGCTGATCCTGCAGCCATCGCGCAGCTCCATCGCGACACGCTGGCGACGTTGCGGGACATCGGCAGCGGCAATCTTCAGCCGCCCGCGGTCGCGGAACGGTGGGCAAAAGGTGAGCTTCCGATTCGCCTCGCGTGCCTTGAGAGCTGGGTCACAGAACGCATCCTCGAATCCGGGTCAATTCGCGACGTAACGCACTTGTCAGGGCAGGGAATGCCCCCGAATATATGTCGCCTATTCGAGCTCTCGGACGCCGTTCGCGACATGCGCAAGCTTTCCCACACTTCGATCAACAAGACCATGGCGGTCGAAGCCCTGCTATGGCAGTGGGCGCGTCAGTGAGCGAATCCTTCTTATGAGTGAAAGAACAGGTCGAACCGGAGCCAACAAACCGGGATTGCTGACGCTCACCATCAAGGACAAGAGCGCGCTGTACCTCGCCTACATGCCGTTCGTGAAGAACGGCGGGCTGTTCATCCCCACCAACAGCAACTACCGCCTCGGAGACGAGGTGTTCATGCTGCTGAATCTCATGGGTGAAGACGAGAAGCTTCCGGTAGCCGGCCGCGTCATCTGGCTCACGCCGAAGGGCGCGCAGGGCAAGCGCACCGCCGGCATCGGCGTGCAGTTCTCCGACCAGGATCGCGGCCAGACGCAGAAGAAGATAGAGACCTATCTAGCCGGCGCACTGGCCGGCGACAAAGCCACGCACACGATGTGAGTTAGACTCCGGCGCATGCGATCGCCGCGCTGGATTTTCCCGCTGATGCTCACCGTCCCGATGATCGACGCGTCACAAGCGTGCTCGATGATCCGCCGGCAACCGGGCACCCCCTATGACGCCCCTTATGCACTGGTCGAGGTGCGTGTCGTCGAAGCCCATGACGTCGACGTATATGTTCGGCCAACCCGGGCGATGCCTGGGCAGACGGCGACGGTGGAGATCGTCCGTTCGTTTCACGGCCCTTACCGCGCAGGGCAGCGGCTCGCGGCGACGACTGCAAACTACTCGGCCGGCATGTGTGGCGGCGGGCCCTTTCCCGTTGGCACTCGCCTGGAGTGGTGGATCAGTTCGCCCGATGACCTCAAACTCAGCGGACCGCTGTACGACGACGACCCGCCCAAAAGCGTGTTTGCGCAGCTGGCATTGGTCGAAGGCGCGCGGCAGCCCGCTCGAAACAAGCGACTGCACGGGGCGTGGCTGCGCGGGACGATCGACGAGGCCCTTGCCGCCGAACTGTTCAACCGCGCCAAGGTTCCCGAAGGCGAAGAGTGCGAGATCGTCGCGGTGAAAGGGTTTGTTCAGGTGGCATGCGGCCAGGCGTTCGAAGGCAATGATGCCCGTTACAAAGTGATCTTCGAACGCGTCGAAAAAAACTGGATCGAAGTGCTGCGCTACGACGCGCTCTCGCCGCCGGGGGATCGTTGATCAGCCTGGCCGGCGCATCGGCAGGGAAGAGGTGGTCATCCCACCCTTCAGCACATACGCGTCGAAGCCACGTTCGGAAAGGATGAACGCCGCGGCCGATGAACGCCGGCCGGTATCGCACACCACCACATACGGCGTCTTGCGATCGAGAGCGTTCAATTTCAAACGCACGAAGTACAGCGGTATGTTGATCGAACCTTCGATGGCGAGGTTCTGATACTCGGACGGCAAACGCACATCGAGCCACGCGCCGTGGTTCTGGACGATCTTGAGCGCCTCTTGCTCGTCGACCCAGCGCAACAGCGGCTCGTGCATGAGGTCGCGGAAATCCTGCTTGTTGAGCTGCATCAACACGCCGTCGGACAACATGGTCACGGTGGCGTTGCGCTTGGCCTCGGCGATCAGCGCTTCTTCCCCAAAGGTCTCGCCCACGCCGAGCTCGGCAAGCTTGATGCCTTTCTGATTGAGGGGGGATTCGCGCGTGACCAGGCAGCGGCCCTGCACGATCGCGTAGAAGAAATCGCCTTCGTCGCCTTGCTTGATGACGACCTCGCCGGCGCGATATTGCTGGCGGTTCATGCGCATGAAGATGGCCTGCAGGTTCGCGGGCGGAATGCGATGGAATGCCTTGGTCTGCAACAGCGTGGTCATCCAGTCGCTGTCTTCGTTGTTGCCGCCGAACTGCGCATGCAGTTCGCCGACTTCATAGTTGCCGGTTTGATCCCAGGTGATCATCACGTCGAGGAGGTCGGCGTCGATGGCCAGGTAATCGACGTCTTCGACGGCGCGTGCCGTGACCTTGCGCGGGACACTTTGATTGAGCGGTGCACGCGCGTCGGCACTGCCGCCTTCGATCATGGCGACGGTACGGCCGCGCTCGCTGATTTCCACCAGCCCCTTGATGATCCAGATGGTGCGCTTGTCGGAGTCGCCCTCCTTGAACAGCACCCGGCCGGCGGTCAGTTGCTTGACCGTCACCTTCTTTGCCAGCGCATGCAGATTTTCCCGCTTCATTCCTTCGAGCGGGGTCAGGGAGCGCAGCAGTTCTACGCTGACTTCACGAGAATCGGACATTCGGAAATGCTAGCACGCCAACGCGGCCTCTCAGGCGCGGGTCTGCAAGGAAGACCATCCTTTGTCGGGAGCGAAGCGCGCCCCATAGCGGCTCTGAAGTTCCGTCAAGCGGGCAACCACCGCGTCTACGCCGCGCGTACGCGCATAGGTGAGCGGGCCACCGCGAAAAGGAGCGAAACCGGCACCGAAAATCACGCCCGCGTCGACCAGATCCGCATCGGCGACGATTCCCTCACGAAGCACGGCAGCACATTCGTTGGCCAACGCGAGAATGAGCCGATCTTCGAGATCGGGCGGCGGCTCGGCGACAGGCCCTGTGGACTTGACCGCTTTGCCATCGCGCCACACGTAAAAACCTTCCCCGCTCTTGCGTCCGACCTTCTTGGCCGCGATCAACGCATCGATCCGTGCAGTGTCGGGCTTCTGCCTATTGAGCGCTGCTGACACGATGTCACCGACGTGTTTGCAGACATCCAGGCCCACCACGTCGGCGAGCTCCACCGGACCCATCGGCATGCCGAAGCGCAGCGCCGCCTCGTCGATGGTCTCGATGGCGATCCCGTCCTGCAACGCGAACATGGCTTCGTAGAGATACGGCACCAGCACGCGATTGACGAGAAAACCCGGCGAGCTCTTGCAGGGCAGCGGCAGCTTGTCGATCCTGCGTGTGAAGGCGATGGCCTTCTGAATGGATTCTTCGCTGCTGTGCTCGCCGCGCACGATCTCCACCAGCGGCAGCTGCGAGACCGGATTGAAGAAGTGCACCCCGACCAGCCGGCCGGGATCCGGCAATCTGTCGTCGAGTTGCTCGAGCATGATCGAGGAAGTGTTGGACGCGAGAATCGCACTCGTTTTCATGCGCGGCTCGACGCGCGCGAACAGTTCGTGCTTGGCGTCGGCATTTTCGAAGATGGCCTCGATGATCACGTCGGCGCCGGGCACACCGTCGCCGGCGACATCCGCCGTCATGCGCGTCATCAATTCGGCCGCCTTGCCTCGGTCCTTGAGACGCTTCTCGAAGCCTTCCCGGGCGCGCTTCATGGCGGGCTCGATGAATTTCATCTCGCGATCCTGCAGCGTCACGTTCAGGCCGCGCTGCACGCACCAGGCGGCGATGTCGCCGCCCATGACGCCGGCGCCGACGACGTGTACGCGCTGCATCGGCACCGTGGTCTTGCCGCCGAGCGCCTTCATTCGTTCCTGCAGGAAGAACACGCGCACCAGGTTGCGCGAGGTTTCTCCGACCATGAGATCGGCGATCGAGCGTGCCTCGGCTTCGTACGCCGCCGCGCCGCGTGCCCCGTGGCGCGACCACAGATCGATGATGGCGTAGGGGGCCGGATAGTGTTCCGGACGCGCCTTGGCGCGCACCTGCGCGATGAGTTGTTTGCGGACCAGCGAGCGCACCAGCGGCCAGGACAAAACGCGATCCATGAGGCGCGGTTGCCGCTGCTTCGGCTGGCGATCGATCAACTCGCGCGCCACGGCGCAGGCGTCCGCCGGAAACACCAGCCGATCGACGAAGCCCGCGCGCAGCGCCTTGTCGGCGCGCAGGGTCTTGCCGGTGAGCATCATTTCCATCGCGGTACGCACGCCGGCGCGGCGCACGACACGCACCGTGCCGCCGAATCCCGGGTGAATGCCCAACATCACTTCGGGCAGTCCGATCGAGAACTTGTCGTTCTTGATGCCGACGCGATACCGGCACGCCAGGGCGAGCTCGAGTCCGCCGCCGAGCGCGAAGCCGTTGATGATCGCAACGGTAGGGCACGGCAGCGCTTCCAGGCGCGCAAGGATGCGATGCGCGTCCTGCACCATTTCGAATGCCTGGGCAGCGCTCGTGAGTTGGGTGAATTCCTTGACGTCGGCGCCGGCGATGAAGCCCGCCGGCTTGCCGGAACGAATGACCAGACCGCGCGGCGGCGACTGCGTCAATGCATCGAGGTGGCCATCCAGCTCGACCAACACGTCGCGCGACAGCACGTTGGCCGAGGCGTCGGGTTTATCGAGCGTCAGCCACGCGATGCCCGCGGCATCTGTCTCGAACGCCCAGGCCGCAGCGGAGATTGTCATCGGCAGAATGTCAGGCGACCGCGGGTTGCGATGCGACGGCACGCCGTACGGTGAAGTCGCACATGATCGGCCGATGATCCGACCAGCGTACATCCGGCACTTCGAAATGCGAGACGTCGATTTCCTTGCTCACGAGCACGAAATCGAGCTCGATGCGCGGGATGCGCGCCGGGAACGACGGCAGGTTCGTTTCATTGGCGCTGCGCAGGCCGGCAGCGCGCATGAACAGGTAGATCTCGTGCGTGCCCCAGAAGGTATTGAAGTCGCCCGTGACGATCACGGGCTTGTGCGACTTGATGATCAGATCGTGCAAATAGCGCAGCTGGTACTGGCGCTGGCGATACTTGAGCGCGAGATGCACGAGGAAAATGCAAACGTCGTCCAGCTCGAGTTCGATGATGAGCCGCTTGATGCCCGTGTCGAAGTAGTGGAAACGCTCGCCCTCGACGCGCGGCGCGGCCAGGAACGCATTGCCCTGCTTGCGCACGATGGGCATGAGGTTGTTGATCGAGCTCTTGCCGTACTTGCACTCGTAGGTGGTGTAGTGGCCCAGCGATTCGGCGATGTGTTCGGCCTGGTTCAGCATGCCGCTGCGCACCGAGCCCAGGTCGACCTCAATGAGGCCGACGATGTCCGGATCCTGACCCTTCACGAAGCTGGTGATCCCGTCGAGGACCCGGCGATTCGAGCGTAGATAGCCTGCGCCCGGGAATGGCAGGTGGAATGCCGGCCCAGTGCCTGTGGCGTAGCGGATGTTGTAGACGAGGAGGCGCAAGCGGAGTGATGCTAACGTTGCGACGCACAAAAGGGGAGTGGGGCGCGCAACTTCAGCGGGTAAACTACACTCATCGTAGAGGCTGGATCGGTCTACATGTCACAAAACAATCCAATTAGATTGTTCATCACGCATGCGTGGGAAGCTTCCGACGAGTACCTGCGTATCTTCGAGTATCTCGAAAGCGCGCGGAACTTCTTCTACAAGAACCTGTCGGCGCCCGAGCTGGCGCCCAAGGGCGGCAAGGAAGCGGATCGCGAAGAGCTGCGGCGGCAGATGGCCCAGGCTGAATGTGTCATCGCGTTTCCGAGCCTGTACCGCACGCACACCGACTTGCTGATGTTCGAGCTCGCCTTTGCCAAGGCGTCGGACAAACCGGTGATCCTGATGCGGGCGTTCGGCGCCAACGAGGTGATCCCGAAGGAAGTCACCTCGTTGTCGGATCAAATCGTGGATTGGGACGGGCGCGCGCTGGTGGACGCTGTCAAGGCGCAGGCACGCCACGAAGAATCCAATCGCTGGGACACCATCGAGTTCAAACTCGATTAGTTAGATCAACCTTCCGCCGCGAATAACTGCACCACGGCGGCGCCGTTGTTCTGCAACGGCAGCGGCAATTCCAGTTCCTGCTGACGCGTTACGCGGCAGAACATGCGCACGATGACGCCGGCGTGCCGCTCGGCTTCCTCGTTCGACATTTTGCGGATCGTCGCGCGCACGGCATCTTCGCCGCGCAGCGGACGCTCGCGCTGGATCTGCGCGGTGAGTTCGAGAAACTTGAGTCGCGCCTCGCGCGGAATATCGTCCGCATCGATGTTGGCGAGGCATTGACGCCATGCGCCTTCGAGACGGTCCTTGATGGCGCCGCTTCGTGTGAGCAGCAGCGTGGCTGATTCGAGTCGATCGTAAACACGCGACATGAGCTGGTTCGTTATCGCCGGAGCGCGGGCGTTTCCCTATCTGCACCGCAAACCTGACGTAACGCCTTAGTTGTAGTTGTAGCGGAGACCCTGATCCGTCAATGGTGTACGGCGCAAATATAGCGCGACACCTTGCAAATGCAACGGGGAAATTGCGGGTCAGCGACGCCAGGTGAAGCGCGCGGTCAGGGCACTTAGCAACAGCAGGGTGAGGTACTCGAACGCGCCGCCACCACCACCACCACCTCCGCCTCCCGACGAAGGCGGGCTCGTGGGTGTCGTCGGGGTCGTGGGCGGAGTCGGTGTTGTCGGGGTGCCGGGGGTCGGACCGGACACGACCGGCGTCGCACAGGCCGCGATTCCGGCGGTCGCGGGTGCCTGGGTCGTCGCACGATTGGGTTCGACCACGACATTGGCGCTGTCGGTTTTACCCAGGTTGTCGGTCACGGTCACCCGCACTGTGATCGCTCCCGACGTCGGCGCGATCACGGTGGCGCTCGCGGTGTTCGGATTCACGATCGCCGGCGGGTTGACCGCAGGTACCACGACCGTCCAGGCGAAGCCCGCCACGGTGCGATTGCAGGACGCGGCGCTCGCGGCCGCATTCAGAACGACGTTCTGGCCGGCCGAGACGGTAGCCGGCACCGCCACGGCGGCGATTGGGCGATCGGCTGCCGCGAGCGCACCGGCCGCGTTCGCCATGCCAGCGCCGCAGGTGGTAGTTGTGCACAGGCATTCGGCTAGCTGGAAATCGTTGGTAGAGACCGGAATGTGGCAATTGACGAGCGCCGGTGCTCCCACGACCGAAGCGGGGAAGGGCCGGACCCCCTCGCGCAGCCGCGCCAGCATCTGGCTGGTGGACAGGTTCGCATTACGCGACAGCATGAGCCCCGCGATGCCCGACACAATGGGCGCCGAGAAGCTCGTCCCCAGGTTGCTGATGATCTGATCCGTGAAAGTGAATGCGCCCGGTGTGGTCGCGCCGCTGTCGGAAGTGGTGTCGAGCGAAAACAGGCAGGGGCCGCCAGTCACGTTCACGCAGTTGCCGCCGGGTGCCGCGAGCGTCACCTCGGAGCCGAGGTTGCTGAATCCCACCTTGCTGCCGGCATGGCGGATCGCGGCGATCGCCGCCACGCCCGGGCAATTTGCCGGCGAGGAGACCATCGTGCCCTCGTTGCCGGCCGAAATGACCACCAGCACCTTGCGCGCGGTGAGGTCTTCGATCACGTCGCGATAGGCGGCCTCGCAGGGGCTGGTGGCGCCGAGGCTCATGTTGAGGACGCGCGCGGGAGTCGGGTTGGCCGGTACCCCGGCAACGGCAAGTCCCGCGGCCCAGCGCATGCCGGCGATGATGTCGCTGTCGGTGCCGCCGCACTTGCCGAGCACCCGCACCGGCAGAATGAAGGAGTTCCAGTCGAGTCCCGCGACGCCCGCGGCGTTGTTGGTCAGCGCGCCGATCATTCCGGACACGCGGGTCCCATGCCACGAACTCGAGCTGATATCGCAATTGGTGAACGCCGCGTTGGTTTTGTCGGTGGCGTCGATCCAGTCGCCCGGATCGGAAGGGTCGGCGTCACGTCCGCCACCGTCGTTTGCCTGCGCAGTGCCACTGACGAAGTCGTGGCCCGGGAGCAGCTTGCCGCCCGCATCGCCGCGTCCAAGATCGGGATGGTCGTACAGCACGCCCGTGTCGAGCACGGCAATGACGATGCCGGCAGAGCCGAGCTCTGCGTCCCAGGCGCCTATGGCGTTCACCGCGGAGACCTCGGTGTTCTTCAAGTACCACTGGCCGCTGAACAGCGTGTCGTTCGGATTCGTGGCCTGGGGGAAGCGGCGCCGGTCGAGCACCGCGTACTCGACCGCAGGGTCCGCGCGCAGGTGCTCGAGCGCCTCGGTGGCAGAAGCGCCTTCAAGCAAGACCTTGCCGGCCATGATCGATTCCGAGACTTCCCGCTTCAGCGCGAGGATCAGGCGCGTGCGCTTGGCGAGCAACGCGATGCGGTCGCCGCCATTAATCAGCTTGGAAAACGCAGCAGCCGGGGTGCCGCTACGCAATTTGACGATGACGTCGAGCGAACCTTCGTCGACGGCAGAACGTGGTTCGCGGGCCACCGGATTGTGCTCGGTGGCGCCCACGAACATCGGCATCAGGACCGCCGCAGCGGCAATACCTGCGAATCTGCGCAATGAATGACGTTGCATGTCCGGCTCCTGCTCCCGCGGCCAGCCTACGAAACTGGTGGCTGCCATGCGTGAGTGTCACGCGCGAGGTGAACAGTTCGGCGCGAGTGTTGGGCACTTTGCGCCGGGCCGCTGCAAACAAATGTTAGGAAGGCCACATTGCTGAGAAGCAACGGGCGCGGAGTGAGCACCGCAGCGTGGATGGAACTGGATCGATATACAGCCGGGAAAAGGTTCGGGGGCGCAAAGCCGCCCCCGTTCCATCGCCCACCGTGTTTCTTCCCGACCTATTGTTGTTTGGACTCTGGCGCGAGCGGCATCGGGCTGATGACGACCTCGACGCGGCGGTTCTGCTGCCGGCCTGCGACCGATGCGTTGTCGGCCACGGGTGACTCTTCGCCGCGCCCGGTGGCGCTGAGGCGCGCCGTTCCCACGCCCTGGCCGACCAGGTAGCGCTTCACCGAATCGGCGCGACGCTGCGAAAGTCCCTGGTTGAACTCGTCACTGCCCATGCTGTCCGTGAAGCCCTCAATGGCTGCCGTCCGCTGCGGATACTCGGTCATGAACGCAGTGATTCGATCGAGGTTGGCCGTGGCGCCGGACTTGAGCTCTGCGTTGCCGGTGGCGAACAGCGTGTCGCCCAGCGTCAGCACCAGCCCACGGTCTGTGGGACGGGCCTGCAGGATTTCGAGCTGCCGCTGCAGTTCGATCGCCTGCTGCCGCGAGGCGTCGGCCGCCAGCAGCGCGGTTTGGGCGTCGCCGCGCGCGGTCATGGCGTCGGATTTCGCCAGGTCCACTTCACGCGTGCGGGAATCGAGGCGCGCCTTCTCGCTTTGCTCATTGAGCGCGGTGCGTTGCTCTTCGGCGAACTTCGTCTGTGCCAGCGCGCGTGCGGTGTCGACTTTGTGGTCGGCCACGTAGACGCGATGGGCCGCCAGGGCCAGATCCGGCTGCGGCGTTTCGGCAGTTTGCACGGCAAGCTCGGCGTCCTTGGTGGCGACCGGCGCACGCGTTGCGAGCGTTGCGTCGCTCTGCAGGGCAGTGAGCTTGGCGCGCACTTCAGCCGAGCCAAGCGGTTGCTTGGGGGTGGTGGCGCAGCTTGCGAGGACGGCGCCGGCCGTGATCGCGACCACTGACAGACAAAAACCGGTGTAGTTAGAGGTTTTCATCGGCTGTCTCCCGTCTTGCGCTGCATCTCTTCGATGAGAGTCGCGGTACTGCGCTTCATGTCCTGGTTGACGAGGTCGGCTTTCACCGCGTCGGAACGGGCCGCGGCCAGCTCGGCTCCGGCGCGTGCCTCGTCCGCAAGCTGTTGGGCGGCCACCATCTTCTTTTCGTCAACGGCATGGTTTGCCGCGGACATCTTGTCGCGGGCTTCGGCGAGTTCTGCGCTGGCATGAGTGGCGGCGCCGACGCGCTCCGCATTGGAAATCGATAGCTGGGCCGCCTGGAGATTCGCGGACGGAATGGGTGGCGCGCTGGCGCAAGCCGCGGCGAATACGAGCACGGCGGGCACCGCAATCGTTTTCTTGAGGAAGGAGATCATGGGCGTTCTCTACTGATGACGATGGACGGCAAGCGTGCGTAATCCACCAGAGAGGGGAGTCTGGGCCGTATATGCGCGCCTGTCGGTACGCAACCGAACATACCGGCCAAGAGCGGATTACTTGCGCGCGACGCAGCCTGCCGCCTGCTTGCGAAATCCGTCTGCGCACTCCCAATCGTTCCCCGAGTAATCGAGATGCGCATTGGGTGGTGGCGACAGCGCCTCGCAGCCCGCGTCTTTTCGCTTGAACCCGCGCGCGCATTCCCAATCGGTGCCGTGACGGTCGAGGTAACCGTTCGCGGGCACCGTTACCGGCGTGCAGGACTCGCTGCTGCGCGTATGTCCGCGCTCGCATTCCCACGCGTCGCCGCGATCGCGCAGGAACGCATTCGCGGGAATCTTGATCGGCGCGCAGCGCGTATCGTCAACCCGATAGCCACGGTCGCAGTCCCAGCCACGCCCGAACGATGCGTCCACGTCGAAGCCATGCGCGGGGACGACGACGGCAACGCAGTTGTCACCCGATTTCCGAAACCGACGATTGCAGCGCCAGCCGTCACCGTAGGCGGTCTCGTCGGCAAACGCATTCGCCGGCACGATGACGGCGGAGCAGGCTTTGAGATTCTTCCGAAAGCCGCGTTCGCATTGCCAGTCGATTCCGCTGGAGTCGAGAAATGCATGGGCTGGAATCTCGACTGCTACACAGATCGTGTCGGCTCTGCGGTACCCGCGCGCGCAATCCCAACCTTCCCGATAGAGGCTCTGAATCGAATGGGCGGGAGGCGCGCTGGAGTTGGCAGCGCCGATCGCTGCGGACGCGCTCAGGAGGGACAGGGCGATCACCATCAGGGACTTGTTCATACCGCGCTGACGTCGGCGAGTCTTTCGTCGGTGCGAGTCCACAGCGCGGGCAACAGCACGGTGAATTCGCTGCCGAGATTCAAACCGGCGCTCGTGGCCGTCACGCTGCCGCCATGCATTTTGACCAGATCACGGACGACCGCGAGGCCGATGCCGCGTCCTCCTTCGGAGACCAGTGCGATTGCGTCCACCTGCGCGAACATCTCGAAGATGGGTAACAGGAGCGCGGGCGCGATGCCTATCCCTGAGTCCCGAACGCAGATGCTGACGTGTTGATCGAGCCGTTCCATCGTCAGCGAGATCTGGCCTCCCTCGGGGGTGTATTTCGCAGCATTGTTCAGCAGATTCGCGAACACCTGCTCGAGGCGTGCGCCGTCGACGTGCATCCAGACCGCTTCTGGCGGCAAGGTGACCCGAAGAGCGTGGCGGCGCCGTGCAAGATCCGACGCGATGGCGTCGATGGAATTTTGCACGGTCGTTCGCAAATCCAGGTGCGTCAGGCGCAACGCGTTCTTGTGTAGTTTGAGCGGCGTCGCGTCGAGCAGATCCTCGATGAGCCGGCTCATCTGCAACACATGACGATCGATGAGCACCAAGGCGCGATCGATGTCGTCGGGGCCGCGCCGCAGCTTCATCAGGCGCGCGGCCTGCATCATCACGCCGAGCGAGTTGCGCAACTCGTGCGAAATCATCGCGACGTCATCGGCACGCGAGTTTTCGGTTACCGGGAACAGCCCGCGCGACAAGACGGCCGGGAGGACATTGGCGGGCGTTGCGGAAATGCCGCTGGGAACTACCAGAATCGAATTGATCAAGGCTGACATCGTCGACTCCCCACCTGCGCAATCCGCGCGCAGTTGTGCATTAGCCACGAAATTCCGACCGTCGACCCGACGCAGTGGCGTTTGCGTGTCCGTCAAATCCCTCGGCGGAAACCTACACACGGTCGCGACGGCGTTCCGTACGGCCTCGCACATAGGTAAATGCATTTCTTTTCCTTTGATCGGTAGCGCACATAGCCACGCAAAAGGGGCCTAGACTCCTAACAAATATGAGCGCACTTCCTGACCCGCTGGAAAATCACATCCTCGCCGCATTGCCGCCGTTGGAGCAGGCGCGGCTGTTTCCGCATCTGAAGCTCGTGCCAATGCCGCTCGGCATGGTGCTGTACGAGTCCGGTGCGGCGTTGCGTCACGTGTATTTCCCCACCAATTCAATCGTTTCATTGCTGTATGTCATGCAGGACGGAGGATCCGCGGAGATTGCCGTGGTGGGCAATGACGGTGTGCTCGGTGTCTCGCTGTTCATGGGTGGCGAAACCACGCCAAGCCGCGCGATCGTGCAGAGCGCCGGTCACGCGTATCGACTGCCTGGCAACCGGCTCAAGCAGGAATTCAGTCGGCACGGGGAAATGCTCCACGTGCTGCTGCGGTACACGCAATCGCTGATCACGCAGATGGCCCAGACGGCGGTCTGCAACCGGCATCACTCGCTCGACCAACAGCTGTGCCGCTGGCTGCTGTTGTCGCTCGATCGTCTCTCGAGCAATCGCCTCAACATGACCCAGGAGCTCATCGCCAACATGCTGGGCGTGCGCCGCGAGGGTGTCACCGATGCCGCCGGCAAGCTGCAGAAGCTCGGCGCCATCCGCTATACCCGCGGCAAGATCACTGTCCTCGACCGTCCCCAGCTCGAGCGGCTCTCGTGTGAGTGCTACGCGGTCGTGAAGCGCGAATCGGATCGGCTGAACGCTCCTCACCCCGCGCATGCACTGAAAACGGCCCGAATTCAATAGATCGGTTCGCTGGCGAACAGATGATCGCCACGTCTTGCGGCAGGCTGTGCCCACCGAATTCGGCCGTTTCAGGATGAATCTTCGTGGACGCAACCTCGCGTGATCACAGCAATCTGCTGCTCGCTTCTCTGCCGGAGGCCGACCGGCTGCGGTTGACAGGCGACCACGGGCCGGTCGATCTCACTCTCCATCACGTGATAGGCGAATCCGGCGACCGGATTCGACACGTCTATTTCCCGATCGACGGCTATATCTCGCTGATCGCGCCGGGGGGAGGGCGCGCGCAGCTCGAAATCGGTCTGGTCGGCAACGAAGGCATGCTGGGCGTGCCGCTGCTGCTCGGTGTGAACGTGTCGCCGCTGCGCACGCTGGTGCAGGGCGCTGGTCACGCCTGGCGCATCGAAACCGCGGCTTTCCTGGCCGAACTCGAGTCCAACGCGGGACTGCGCGCCGCGCTCAACCGCTATCTGTTCGTGTTCCTCTCACAGCTCATGCAAACCGCGACCTGTGCGCGGTTCCATCCGGTCGAATCCCGCCTGGCGCGCTGGCTGCTCATGACGCGCGATCGCGCTCACTCCAACCAGTTTCGTATCACGCACGAATTTCTCGCCTACATGCTCGGCGTGCGGCGTGTGGGCGTGACGAGCGCTGCGAGCGCGCTGCAGCGGCGCAAGCTGATCCGCTATAGCCGCGGGGACATCTCGGTGCTGGACGTGCGCGGGCTCGAGGCTGCCGCATGCACGTGTTATGAGATCGACAAGAAGATTTATGCGCGCATCCTGGGCCGGACGCCCGCCAAGCGGGGTCGGGTGAGTGGCGCAGCGCGGAGTTCGGCCGCAGAGCCGGCACCGGCGCCGATACTGTACTACGCATAATGTATATTATGGTGAATACGGTACTTATCTATAGTGGTCGCCCGAGACCTCTATGGCCATAAGGCTGAGTCGCTTCCTGTCCTGAAACCTGTAATCGGCGCTCTCGCCCCAGCGCGAATAGCACGTTCGGTCGGCGCACTGTTCTTGATGCTCGGCAAGCTGATTCTGAAGATGCATCCGTGTCCCGGCAGGTTTTTCACATCAATCGTGCCGTCATTGAGCGCGATGGCGCGATGGGCAATGGTGAGGCCCAGCCCCAGGCCCTCACGGTTCCGGTGTTGCTGCGCAAACGGCTTGAAGAGATCACTCGGAGAGCCCGAGTTCAAACCGCCGCATTCATCCTCGACTTCGATAGTTGTTAGTTCCCCGACGCCGTGGGCCCTTATCCGGATCAGTCCGCCAGTGCACGAATACTTGATCGCGTTCTGTACCAGATTCGACACGGCGGAAAACAGCAGGTACTGGTCAGCTTCGATTTCCAGGCCGGGTGCGACATCGATCTTCAACGTCTGATTCTTCAGGTGCGCCTCGACTTCTGCAGCAACAATGACCTGATCAATGAGCTGGAGGAATGAGGCGGTTTCCTTGTGCACCTTCGGGTCTACCCGCAGGCGCACTTCCGCGAGCGAGCGATCGATCAGTTCCTGTTGCCTTTTCAGGGCCCGGTCCAGGACCTGCCCGATGCTTCCGCCAAATCCTACCGTGCCGCTCTTGATGAGGCGCAGCGACGTATTGACGATGGAAAGTGCGTTTCGCAATTCGTGCGCGAGAAATCCCAGGTGCTGAGTTTCACGATTGTTCAGGTCCTCGGCCCGCTCCGCATGAAACATCGTCACTGCACCTGCGATGGCGGTGTCGAGGCAGCGATTCAGCGCGCGAAACTCCTCGGTCGTGATGGCCTCCTTCCTCTCGATGGCGAACTCGGTTATTGACTGGCAGATGGCGCCGTACGCGTGAACCACGTGCGAAAGTGTGTAACCAAGTTGCTGGAGCTCCTTTCCATAGGCCCCGGCACTCTTCGCGACTTCAACATCGTATGGACGACCGGCAGCCGCCGCGATCGCCGGCTCGTCGCTGTCATTGGCCGCCTTCACCATCCCATCTTTGTCGACCGCATTATTCGCGACCTCAGTGGGCGCATGCTCGAGGACGTGAAGGAGTTGATTGAAGAAGATAGGCAACCCGCCCTTCGGCATTTCCGAGGCCGGACGCACGCCCGCGAGCGCCAAGGATTTCTCTTCAATCCTCGCTTGGACTGCCTTCTCATTCGTCTTCAGGAATTCCAGGAGCGCCATACATTCACCTCACTGCCTTCAAGAGCGAACTGTTCGCGGTTCTCTGGGCATTACCCGTAATCCAGCTGCAGGATCGCGCCGGATCACTAGTGGGTTCTGGACGCCGTGATATCAGCATGACGTTTCAGTTGTAGGGCAGGACGAGGATCAAACTACTCAAATGCTTGCGAGGGTCCGTCCTCTTGTCCTACGGTAGCAAATGTAAATTGGCGTTCCGTCTGGTACCGCACATAAGGGCTAAGTAGTATTGCTGGGCTTGAAGGCAAGGCGGCTTCCGACGGCTGGCGGGTCCCAAAACGGGTACGTTCCTTTAACACCCCTAGGTGCAGCAATCATCTGGAGATCGACATGAACAGCGACGCCCGAAGTGGCATTCGTCGCATCGAAAGAAACTCACTGCTCGCCGGACTGCCATCGGCGGAGCGCGCCCGATTCTCCGATCATCTCGAGCTGGTGCCGCTGGGGCTGGGCCAGGTGCTGTATGAATCCGGCGAAACGATGAGCCACGCGTACTTCCCGACCGACTGCGTCATCTCCCTGCTTTACGTCATGAAAAACGGCGCGTCAGCGGAGATCGCCATCGTGGGAAACGAAGGGATGATTGGCATCGCCCTCTTCATGGGCGGCGACTCCACCATGAGTCGGGCGATCGTGCAGAACGCCGGCCATGCGTACCGCCTGAAAGCACAAGTACTGAAGGACGAGTTTCATCGCGGCAACGCACTGACCCGCTCGCTTCTCATGTTTGGTTCGGCGCTCATCACGCAAATGGTGCAAACCGCGGCGTGCAATCGTCATCACACGGTCGATCAACAACTGTGTCGCTGGATGCTGTTGAGCCTCGATCGGCTCCCTACGGGCCAGATCAGCATGACTGCAAGACTGATTGGAAACATGCTCGGGCTCCAGACCGAGCAGGTCTCCACGGCGACCGATGTGCTGAGCACGGCGGGATTGATCCGTTACGACGACGGCGAGATCACCGTGCTCGACCGCGGAGGCGTCGAACGACGCTCCTGCGAGTGCTACAGCGTCGTCAAGAAGGAGAGCGATCGGCTCCTTGTTCCCCAATCGAAGACTTGAATCGTCGCTACGGAGCGGCGTCGCAGACCTCGATGTAGCCGACGAGTCTTATTCCTCTCATCACACGTCGTTTCGTCGATGACCCGATGGCAATTTCATCCGGACCGACCAGAGACTGCACGCCCTCCTCGATGCTGGGGAATTCGAATGAGCCATCCATTGCATTTGGATCGAAACACTCTTTTGGGTCGCCGACCCTGCGAGTTGAGCAGTCGTTGCGAATCACCCATTTGGACATACGCACCTCAATCGAACCTGGTGGGACCGCGCGAATGGGTGGCGGTAGTCTCAATCCACCATAGGCGCGGGTTGGAGCGCTAACTATCGTTGCAACCAACCTTCGCGCGTCAGCCAACGACCCCAATTTCTGGCGGGCCCCTAGGAACAACGCCTGTTCACCTGCGCCTCGCGAGGAAACGAGAGCACTTCACGGGGCGTCGAGCGTTTTCGCCTGTGCGGCATGCTGGCCGATGCCCCGAGGCAAGGGCGGCGTCACTTGCCGTGGCGCGCCGAGTATGCCGGGGCGCACAATCGCGCCCGACGAATACGTAAGGGGACTCAGGCGCAATGTGGATTTCAACCCGTGAATCGGCAAAGCTCACCGTCATCGGCGCGTTGAGCTGGGGAGCCCTCTGCTTGAATGCATCCGCGGCGGATACGATCTTTGCGCGCATCGAGTCGCTCGATAAGCGCTTCGATGCGCTGATTGCACCCAACACGAGAATCGAAAAGATCGCCGACAACCTGCTCTGGTCCGAAGGACCGTTGTGGGATGCGAAGACCAAGTCCCTGCTCTTCTCGGACATTCCCCGCAACGTGGTGATGCAATGGACTGCGCAACAGGGCGTGTCCGTCTTTCTCGAGCACAGCGGCTATACCGGCGCGGCGCCGTTCACAGGCCGCGAACCCGGGTCCAACGGACTTACCTTCGATCCCCAGGGACGTCTCACACTCTGTCAGCACGGTGACCGGCGCATCGCGTATCGCGATCCTTACGGCAAGATGATCCCCGTCGCCGTTGGCTACGAAGGCAAGCGGCTCAACAGCCCCAACGACCTGGTATACGACAACAAGGGTGCGCTGTACTTCACCGATCCGCCGTTTGGCCTGCCCGGAACGTTCACCGATCCCACCAAGGAGCTCGCGTTCAACGCGGTATTCCGCGTCGACACCGAAGGCAAGATTGCCCCGGTCGCCACCGATCTCGAAGCGCCGAATGGGATCGGATTTTCGCCCGACTTCAAGACGCTGTACGTGGCGAATGCCACGACGAAAGATCCGATCTGGATGGCGTACGCCGTGCGCCGCGACGGCACTCTCGACAAGGGGCGCATCTTCGCCGACGCGCGCACTTACCTCAGAAAAGGCGACGGCGTTCCCGATGGCCTCAAGGTCGACGTGCGCGGCAACGTGTTTGCGACCGGTCCGGGCGGCGTTCACGTGTTCGCGCCCGATGGCACGCGGCTAGGTCGCATCATCACCGACGTGCCGACCGCCAACGTCGCCTTCGGTGAAGACGGCGCGACGCTGTTCATCACCGCCAATCATCGCGTGCTGCGCATGCGCACCAAGACGAAGGGCATGCCGCTGCCCGTCACAAAATAGTTAATTCATAAGTTCAATCGTCCTGAGGGGGGTTTCATGTTTTCACGCCGACTTTCGATCGGTTTGCTCTGCGTTGCCTTGAGCGCGGGAATCCTCGCCGTGCCCGCGGCGGCCGCTTCGAAGGGGCGCATCCTGGTTTACTCGGGCAGCACGGGTTATCGCCACGAATCCATTCCGGCGGCCGTCGAGGCGCTCAAGGCGATCGGCGCCAAGGCCGGCTACACGGTCGATGCCAGCGAGGATCCGGAAGTGTTCAGCGCGGAGAAGCTGAAGCAGTACCAGGTACTGGTGCTGGTCAGCAATTCGACGGATCCGAAGAAGCCTGAATCGGAATGGTTCACCGACAGCCGGCGCGACGCATTGCAGGGTTTCCTCAAGGACGGCAAGGGCGTGATCGGCCTGCACGCGGCGGCCGATTCGCACTACAACTGGCCCTGGTACGGCCAGATGATCGGCGGCTACTTCGAGCGCCATCCGAAAGGCACGCCGAAGGGCACGCTCACGGTCGTCGATGCGAAGCATCCGGCCACGGCCAAACTGCCCAAGACCATCGAGCGCAATGACGAGTGGTACTACTACAAGGACTTCAATCCGACCATGCGGGTGCTGGTCACAATCGACCCGGCGTCGATCGGCGACGGCGAGCCGGATGTGAACCCGAATCCGCTCGTGTGGTGCCACGACTTTGGCGGCGGACGCGTGTTCTACAGCGCGCTCGGGCATACGCCCGAGTCGTACAGCGAGCCGTACATGGTGAACCTGCTGACCGGCGCCCTCGCCTACGCGGCCAGCAAGTAGTTAGTCAGGAAGCAAAACGCCCGCGGGCTCGAGCGCTCGCGGGCGTTTTCATTTCAGCTGCGCGCGACTTCTTAAGCGTCGAAGTTCTGATCCCAGTACTTTTCCATCCGTGCCCGCTGTCCCGCGTCCGGCATGCGGCCTCGCGCCGCACCGAGGTTGTCTTCGAGGTGAGTGAGCTTGGTCATTCCTGGAATCGCCGCCGTCACGGCCGGATGCGAGATCACGTATTTCAGGAACACCTGGCTCCAGCTGCGGCAGTCGATCTCGGCGGCCCATTCGGGCAGATCCGCCCCGCCCACGCGCGAGAACAGGTTGCCGTTGCTGCGGCCCCCGAACGGCAGATTGATCAGCACGCCGATGCGCTTTTCCAGCGCCGCCGGCAATACCTCATCGCCGGCCGCGCGGTTGGCCAGCGAGTAGTCCACCTGGATGAAATCGAGCGGATGCGATTTCATCAACGCGACCATCGCATCGTGCTGTGACGAACTCGATGTCGTCACCCCGACGTAGCGGATCTGGCGCTTCTGCTTGAGCGTATTCAGGTGCGGGAACAACACATCCACACCGTTGAGGCTGTGAATCTGCACGAGGTCGAGAACATCGGTGCGCAGGCGCCGTCTGGATTCCTCGATCATCGCCACGCCCTGCGCGAGATTGCCGTTGTCGGCAGAGACTTTGGTCGCGATGAACGCCTGGTTGCGATTGCCGATATCCGCCAGCAGCCCGCCGATCACTTCTTCGGACTGGCGATACGCAGGCGCGGTGTCGATTACCTGGGCGCCCGCGGCCGTAAGCCCGGCCAGGACCTCGCGCCGCGCGGCGCGCTCCTCCGGCGTCGTTGGGCTGTAGTTGTTCGTACCCACACCGATCGCGGCCAGCCTTTCGCCCGTTGAAGGAACGGGCCTCGTCATCAGTGGCGGGGCAAACCCCGGCCGCGGTTCGTCTTCCTTCTTCTTCGGTTTGTCTGCGGCGCTCGCCCACTGGGCGGCCCCGAGCGTTGCGATCCCCGCCTTGATGACATCTCGACGTCCCGTCACTTCTTCCTCCGGCCTTTCGATTTCGGTCTGGCTTTCGACTTCTTCGCGGCCGCTTTGTTCGCGGATTTCCTGACGGTCTTTTTCTTCTTGGCGGCCACCTTTTTTGCGGCCTTCTTTTTCGGCGCCGCCTTCGGCTTGGCGCTCACCTTGGCCTTGCCCTTCGCCTTCGCCTTGGGTTTGGACTTGGCTTTGGCCTTTGCTTTGGGTTTGGCGGCGGCTTTGGGCTTTGCCGCCTGCGGCTGGGCTGCACCCGCCGCGGGCACTGAGTGGATGGCGAACGCGGCGCCCGTCGGATCCGTGATCGCGGCAATACGGCTGCCACCCGGCACATCCATCGGGGCCATCAATTGCTTGGCGCCTGCCGAGGTCGCCAGTGCAAAACCCGCGTCGGCACTCGCCACGCTCACATAGGGCAGCCAGTTCGGCGGCATCGGCGTGTTCGCGGGTGTGATGTACATGCCGCCGCGCTGCTGACCGTTCCAGCCGTAGATGAGGTAGGTGCCGATAGGACCCATGTCCATGCGCGTGATCGCATTCCAGCCAAACAACTGGCTGTAAAAGGCGAACGCCGCTTCGTTGTCGCTGGTGGCGAGTTCGTGCCAGGAGAACGTGCCGATCGGCGGCACCCCCACCGCTTCCGGTCGCGCATTCTCGGGATCGAGGATGGCAAACACCGCGCCCTGGGGATCCTTCAACACGGCGTAACGCCCCGCACCCTGCAGGTCGCCCGGCGCCTTCATGACGGATCCTCCGGCGCGAACCGCGGCTTCTGCCGTGGCGTCGACATCGCGTGTGCCGATGTACTGCAGCCAGTGTGCCGGCACGTCCGCGGGCAGATCTGCCGGGATCGCCATGATGCCGGCGGTAGGCCCGCCCTCTGCAACGCAAACGGTGTAGTTAGGGTCCGGTGGCCACGGCTGCATCTTCCAGCCAATGAGCTTCGAATAGAATTTTTTTGCGCCCGGTACATCACGCGTCATCAGCTGATGCCAGACAAATTTGCCACGCACATCGACAGCTTCCATGGACGGATCTCCGTTGAGTGGGACGAAAATTGCGGAGGCTGATGATAGCCTCCGACCGGGCGGAATTGTTTACCGGCGGCTAGTTGGCAGGTGCGGTGGACTTCGGTGGAACCGATGCGTCGACCGGTTTCTTTGGATAGATGCCGATGACGGTGCCGTCTTCCTGGCGGCGCGCGAAGCCGAAGCCATTCGCGAGTGCCACCGAACCTTCACACAGCGTGAGCTCGGGTCGCGGCGGAATCTTCACCTCGACCTTCGGAATGTCGATTTCGATCTTCGTCACAGCCACGCCGAGCGCGCCGGTCATGCCGCGCAGATAAGTTTCAAGTTCTTCTTTGAATTGATCGCTTAACCCCGCGTCAGTACGAAGAAAATAGGCTGTCAGATGCCGCGCCAATGGCGTCGCCTTCTGCATTTCCCGCATGACGATGGCTTGCTCGCTGTCGAGCGTCCAGAACGAGGTCTGCGCCAGGTACTCACCGACCTCCGAGGGCACCGATGGATCTTCGGCACGGATCGGCGGCGTGGTCACATGCAGTACACCGTCGGCGCCAAGGGATAGCTTGGTTTCGGCCAGGTCCAGCTCGTAGTTGAGCTTGGCGGGCCAGATCACCATGACCTGCGGGTTCACGCCTTTGACTTCGGGGCAGGCCTTGTACCAGACCGTCACCTGGCGCTCGTGCTGGATGATGGCGCGCGTGCGCATCTGCGTGACCATGACGTTGATCGGGCTTTCTTCGGCGTCCTTGCGCGTCCAGTACGAGTAGCCGATGGCGCCAACGGCCACCGCGATGATCAGGGCAATGATGTTCTTGAGCACTCGAGCCTCCCGGCGCTACACCAACTACATCAAACGATCTCGAACAATCCCGCCGCCCCCATGCCGCCGCCGATGCACATTGTCACGACCGCGAGCCTGGCGCCGCGGCGCTTGCCCTCGATCAACGCGTGACCGGTGAGGCGTGCGCCGGTCATGCCATACGGATGTCCGATGGCGATCGCGCCGCCGTTGACGTTGAGCCGGTCGTCGGGAATACCGAGCTTGTCGCGGCAGTATATGACCTGCACGGCGAAGGCCTCGTTGAGTTCCCACAGGTCGATGTCCGCGATCTTCCTGCCGGTGCGCTCGAGTAGTTTGGGAATCGCAAACACCGGACCGATGCCCATCTCGTCTGGTTCGCAACCCGCCACCGCGAAGCCGCGGAAGATGCCGATGGGCGTGAGGCCGAGCTTCTCCGCGCGCGTAGAACTCATCATCACGCAGGCCGCAGCGCCGTCGGAGAACTGGCTGGCATTGCCGGCGGCGATCACGCCACCCGGGGTCGCCGTGCGAATCTTCGCGACCGCCTCGTAATTGGTATCGGGACGGATGCCTTCATCGGCGCTGACCGTGACCTTGCGCGTCATCAATCGCCCGGTATCCGGATCCGCCGTGCCCATCGTGACTTCGAGCGGCGCGATCTCCGCGGTGAAGCGGCCGGCCGCGAGCGCCGCCGCGGCGCGCTGCTGACTTTGTACGCCATAGCGATCCTGCGCCTCGCGCGGAATCTGGTAGCGCTTCGCCACGTTCTCCGCAGTCTGCAGCATGTTCCAGTAGATCTCGGGCTTGTGCTCGTCGAGCCACCCCTCCTTCGCCATGAAGGTATTCAGGTGTTCATTCTGAACGCACGAGATGGATTCGACGCCTCCCGCGACGTACACCTCGCCCTCGCCCGCGGCAATGCGTTGTGCGGCCAGTGCAATGGTCTGCAGCCCCGACGAACAATAGCGATTCACGGTCATGCCGGAGGTCGTGACCGGGCAGCCGGCGCGCAACGCGATCTGCCGCGCGATATTGAAACCGGTGGCGCCTTCAGGGTTGGCGCAGCCCATGATCACGTCTTCGACGCTGGCGGGATCGAGACGCGCGCGTTCCATCGCGGCCTTGACGACATGGCCGCCGAGCGTGGCGCCGTGCGTGAGGTTGAAGGCGCCGCGCCAGGATTTCGCCAGCGGCGTTCGTGCGGTCGAAACGATGACGGCATCAACCACGGCGCTCTCCTTTGTTCTTCGGCCTGGCGGGTTTCGCATCATCGAAAGCCGCCCCCGCTGTCGCGAGCTGCGTGATGAGCTTTGCGGGCCGCCAGAATTCCGGCTCCGCGTGTTTGTTGGCCGCGAACTCCTTCATGCGCCGCGCGACCGTCGCAAGGCCGACGCGACTGGCATAAAACATCGGTCCGCCGCGCTGCAGCGGGAATCCGTAGCCCGCGAGGTACACGATGTCGATGTCCGACGCGCGCATCGCGATGCCTTCCTCGAGGATGTGCGCGCCTTCGTTGACCAGCGCGTACACCAGGCGGTCGACGATTTCGGAATCGGGAATCCTGCGCGGAGTCATCTTCAATGCCTGCCGTTCCTCGACAATGATCTGGTCGACCACGGGATCGGGAATGGCGTCGCGCTTGCCGGGCTCATATCGATACCAGCCGAGCCCGGCTTTCTGACCGAAACGCCCGAGCTCGCATACACGATCGGCGATGCGCATCCTGCGCGCCTTGGGGCGCTCTTCGTAGTGACGTTTGCGGATGTGCCAGCTGATGTCGTTGCCGGCGAGATCGGACATGCGGAACGGACCCATCGCGAAGCCGAACTTCTCGACCGCCTTGTCCACGGCTTGCGGCGAGGCGCCCTCCTCCAGCAACAGCAGCGCCTGCTGCGAATACTTGTTGATCATGCGATTGCCGATGAAGCCGTCGCACACGCCGGAAACCACGGCGGTCTTGCCGATGCGGCGCGCCAGTGTCATCGCGGTGGCCAGCACGTCGGGCCGCGTCTTCTGCGCCCGCACGACCTCGAGCAGCTTCATGATGTTTGCCGGGCTGAAGAAATGCAGGCCGAGCACCTCACCGGGCCGCTTCGTGAACGCGGCAATCCTGTTCACGTCGAGGGTCGAAGTGTTGGTCGCGAGAATCGCGCCGCGCTTCGCGACCTTGTCCAGCTCGCGGAACACGGCCTTTTTCACGTCGATGTCTTCGAAGACCGCTTCGATCAGCAGATCCGCGTCGGCCGCCGCACTGTAGTCAAGCGAGGGCGTGATGAGACCCGCGCGTTTTTTCGCGTCGTCGGGCTTCATCTTGCCCTTGGCCGCGGCGCCCTCGTAGAACTTGGTGATGACGCCCATGCCGCGATCGAGCGCTTCCTGCTTCGCTTCGAGCAGTGTCACCGGGATTCCGGCATTCGCGAAATTCATGGCGATGCCGCCGCCCATCGTGCCTGCGCCCACGACCGCGACCTTCTCGATCTTGCGCTGGGCCGTCTTGTCGGTGATGCCATCGACTTTGCCCGCGGCCCGCTCGGCGAAGAACGCGTGCCGCAGCGCGCGCGATTCCTCGCTCACCATGAGCTCGCTGAAGATCTTTTGTTCGGTGGCGATGCCGGCGTCGTACTTGCCGTTGAGCGCTGCGCCAATTGCCTCGAGCGCCCGTGCGGGCGCCGCCATGCCGCGCGACACGGATGCCACGGCGGTCTTGGCGAATTGCAGGAAGGCTTCGCCGTGAGGATGTTTGACGGGAAGATCGCGCGCGCGGCGCGGCGGTTTGTCTTCCTTGATCAATTGCAGCGCGAAGTCGCGCGCCGCTTCCCGCAGATTTTCCGTGACGATCACGTCAAACAGCGGTGATCCCTTGAACGTCGATGCCGGCACCACCGCACCTGAAACCATCATGTTCACGGCGGTCTCGAGTCCGACCAGGCGCGGGAAGCGCTGCGTTCCGCCGGCGCCGGGGATGAGGCCGAGCTTCACCTCGGGGAATGCGACCTTCGCGTCCGCCAGCGTCACGCGGTAGTGGCACCCGAGCGCGAGTTCCAGACCTCCGCCCATGCAAGCGCCGCCGATGACCGCGATCACCGGCTTGGGAGCTGCTTCCACCGCATCACACACCGCCGGCAGAAATGGCTCGGCGTAGAAGGCGTTACCGCCGAACTCCTTGATGTCGGCGCCGCTCGAAAAGGCGCGGTCGTTGCCGATCAGCACGATCGCGCGGACTTTCGGCAGAGCGACCGCGCGGTCGATGGCCATGACGATAGCGGCCCGCAACTCGTGCGAGAGCGCGTTCAGCGGTGGATTGTTCATCGCCAGCCACGCGATGCCCTGGTCGATCTTGATGCTTATCGCTGTCATGGCGCGAATCATAGGCATGCCGGCGCGCGCGCGTCGATCAGGCGTTGCCCACTGTCGATTTGTCAGATTTTGAACCGGCGCCACGCGCCATGATGCCAGCGCCAGAACAGGCTGATGCCTAACAACGTGACGTAGCTCATGAGTGCGATCCAGCCGCCCTTCGCGCCCATTCCGTACTGGGGCAGTCCGTCGATCCAGCCGGCCCCTGGCGCGAAGATCAGTGTGTGCGCCAGCGGCACGAAGAAGAACCACGACAACACCAGCGCTGTCGCGGCCGGTACGCGCGTATCGCCGGCGCCGCGCAGGCAGAAGCCGGAACCGCAATACAGGCCGTCGAAGATCTGGTATGCCGCGGCGGGCCACAACAGGACGAGCCCGAGGGCGACGACATCCGCGGCGGACGAATCCCCGGCGCTCACGAACAGCGGCAGCACCCAGGGACCGACGACCAGCAATACGACGGCGATGAAGGCCATGAATCCCGCGCACAGCACGATGACGACGTTGCCCATGCGGTTGGCCCAGTCGCGGTTGCCGGCGCCGATCGACTGCCCGACCAGCGTGGTGCCCGCCAGCGCGATGCCAATCGTGGGCATGTACGCCATCGAAGTCAGCGCCATGACGATCTGCGTGGCGGCGGCGCCGACCGCGCTGGTCTGCGCAATCATCATCTGGGACAGCGCCAGGCCGAGCACGTCCGCGCCGTACATGACGCCAATCGGCAGGCCGACCGAAAGTTGCGCGCGAATCACGTTCCAGCGTGGCCGCCACATGACCTTCGATCGATACAGGCGTCCGGTCTCGCCGCCGAGGAACAGCGTGAGCGCCAGCGCGACACCGATCACCTGCGCGAAATTGGTGGCCCACGCCGAACCTGCGATCCCCATCCCGAACTCGAAGATGAAGATCTGGTTCGCGATGGCGTTGACGATCGTGGTGGCCACGACCACGGCGAGAGTGAAGCGGATCGCGGAGATGCCGTTGAAGAAACCCATCGCTGCCCAGGCCATCGAGCCGACGAAGGCGCCGCCCATGCGCGGCCCCCAGTAGTCGAGCGCCAGCGCTTCGATGTGCGCCGGCAGCCCGAATGGATGCAGCAGCAACGGCCCGGCGAATGCCAGGGCCAGGAACAGCGGGATCAGCGCAAGCGAGGCCCACAACGCATTCCACAGCGCGCGCGATGCGCGCGCCCGGCGCCGGCTGCCGTACGCCTGCGAGACGAAGGTCTGCACGGCCAGGCCCACACCGCCGAACAACAGGATCGCGCAGGTGAGGATCCAGTAGATAGCTCCCATGGCCGCCACCGCGTCGGTGGAGAGGCGGCCGATGAACCACAGGTCGGTGAGGTTCAGCAGCGCCTGCACGGCGTTAGTGGCCATCAACGGGGCTGCGAGCTTGAGGATTTCCCGCAGGTCGACGTGCGATTTACCGGCCGCATCGAGGCGTTGCGCGGGCAGCAAGCGATCTGCGATCGGCATGCTCACCGTCCTGCTTCCCTGGCAGGGCCGCCCTGGCGCGCTTCGAAGCCCTTGCCGAGGCTGCGCGCAGCGGCGAGCAACAACACGCACAGGCCGGCGCACATCCAGGCGATGCTGACGAGCCCGATGCCCGCGATGAGCACGTACAACCACTGTGCGGCCGTGTCCGCGCCCCGTTGCAGCACCGTGTCGATCAGACTCTTGCTCTTGAACTTGCTCTCGGGGTTCAACACCGTGAACAGCATCTCGCGCGGCGGCTTGCCCAGGCCATAGTCGGCGGCTCGGCGCAGCACCTGCGTGACGAGCAACACGCTGCCGAGCGGAAAGAACGCCATCGCGACGAAGCTTGCGCCGATGAGCAGCGGCATGGCCGCGAGGCTCGTGGCGACGCTGCCACGCCGCGTCAGCCAGGTGACCACCACCGCCTGGAAGAACAACGACAGCAGGTTCACGGCGATCTCCATGTTGGCGAAGATCGCGGCCCGGTCGGCCACCTCCGTGTAGGCGGCCGCGACGTACCTGCCCTGCTCGTTGTACATGAACGCGCCGATCGTCTGGCCAGCAATGATGATCCCGGCGATGCCGAGTAGATAGGGCGTCTTCACCAGGCGCGCCAGGTCGTCGATGGCGCGGCCACCGACAGGGATGGCCGCGTCCGGCACACGAGCCCCGTCGGGCGAGCGACGCAGCGTGCTGCGAGCGCGCGTCACGAGCGTGGCCGTGCACGCGATGAAGGCGCACGCCACGAAAATGAGCGGCGTGGGTCCGAACTGCCGGACCAGCAACGTCACGAGCAGCGGTCCCAGCAAGGCGCCGGCGCTGCCGCCCGCCGCGATGTAGCCATAGAAGCGCTTCGCGAGCTCCGGGCGCCAGACGTCCGCCATCGCGCTCCAGAACACCGAGATGACGTACAGGTTCGCCGACGTCAATGCGACGAAGTAAATGAACGCCAGGATGCGATCGCGCGGATACCAGTGCAGGCCCAGCCCGAGGGCCACGAACACCACGACGAACGGCGTACACACCCACCACAGCAGCTGGCCGCGCGGTGTGCGGCCTACCAGCCACCAGTAGATGGGCAGCAGCGCCGCCGAACACAGCAGCACGGCGGAGAACAGGATGGAGTTGTATTGCACGCCGACTTCGAGCGCTAAAGCCTCGCGCAGCGGCCGCAGCATGTAGTAGCCGCACAGCAGGCTGAAGAAGCCCGCCGCGGCGAGCAGCAACGCACGCCGCTCCTCCCGGCCGACCGGGACGCTGAGCGGCGCGGCGTTCACCGCAGCGACTTCAACGCGCCCGTCAGATGCGGCTTTTCACCCTGCGCGTCGCGCAGCGCGAAGCCGGTGCCGTTCTCGATCGACCAGCGCTGCAGCATCAGCCAGGCGGGCATGTAGATAGGCAGCTTGAAGGTCACGTTGAGCTCGCAGCCGCCGTCGAACTGCGCCGCTTCGAAGTCCGAGGCCAGCCGTCCGAGCGACCACATGCCGTGCGCAATGGCCTTGGGAAACCCGAAGGCGCGCGCGGTCAGGTCGCTCATGTGGATGGGATTGACGTCGCCGGAGATGAATCCGTAACGCCGCCCCAGTCCCGCCGGTGCGCGAAAGCTGCTCGACTTGATGGCGAGCTGGTCCGGCGACCCTTCCGGTCCGCGCGCTGCCGTGGTGGTCTTTCCGGCGCCCGCAGCTGTGCGCCTGCGCGCCAGGAACGTACAGGTCTCGTCCCAGCGCGGCTCACCGCCGACCACGTATTCGGTATGCAGGTCGAACTCCTGGCCGCGCTCGGTCTCGCGATGGCCCTCGATCCAGCAACGGATTTCCGCCGGCTCTTCGGCCGACAACGGCTCGCGCATCGCGATGCGATTCTGCACGTGCACGAGGCCGAACAACTTCACCGGGAATGCTTCGGCGCCGAGCATCGCCAGGTGCAGCGGCATCGCGAGAATGTGCGGATAGGCGATCGGCAGCGTGGCGCCCGCCGCGGCGCCGCAGATCTCCGAGTACTGCGCGAGATGCTTGCGGTCGATCGTGACCTTCGCGAGTCGGGACTCGATGCGCGGGACTTCGCCGCCTTCGGGCACGAGCGCGGGCTTCCGCGACACCATGATCTTCGGATACATCGACCAGACGGCCGGCGCGCGCGCGAACTCGAGCGAATGCTTGGCCTGCATGTGGCGGATTCCCTGGCGAAACTTTACGGGGAGAGTCGGTCGATGACGATGTTCAGTCGCCCGTCCTTGCCAACATGATAGCTAACTTGCCCAAACGGGTCGCCGCTGGTCGCGGTCGGTGTTCCGCCCAGCGCAACGCGCGCGATCACTTCGAGCGACTGACCGGTCGCGATGCGGCGCGACGGCAGCATGGCGTTGGCCGCGGTCAATTCGACATCCTGCGGGAATTGCGCCGCCAGGCGTTTGACCGCGAACGGCGGTCCGGGCGACTTCGGATCGCGCGCCGCAACGAACAGTACGGATCCGGGCGGAACCTTGGCCTTGAGCTGCGGCGACAAGGTGACGTGCACTGCAACGCGCGCCTGGTCGTCGGCCGTCGCGGCGGCAGCCGATGCTTCGGGCGCAGGCTGCGCACCATCTGCCATATCGAGCGCGGCGATGCGCTGTTCGATGATCGTGCGGATATTGGCCGGCGGATTGAGCGCCAGCATGCGCGTGAAGCGTTCGCGCGCCGCCGCGGTTTCGCCGCGGCTCATCGCGGCAAACGCGCTGTAGAACAGCGCCTTGGCATTTCCAGGGTCCACGGCGAGCGCACGCTCGAACAGGTGTCCGGCCGCGCCGCGGATCTGCTCGGGGTCCTGCGCGACCAGGTTCTCGGCGATACCGAGCAGCGCCTCACTACTTCCGCCGTTCGCGATCCGGTCGGCGCGCTGATAGGCGCGTACCGCGAGTGGATATTGCTCGAGCACCCCGTAAGAACGGCCGAGCATGAGCCAGCCATTCAGATTGTCGGGGTTCGCCGCGAGCTGGGCGGCGAGCTTGGCGGCCATGGCCGCCGGCGTATCTGCGATGGCCACGCCTTCGGCGTTGTGCCAGTCATAGCTGCTGAAAGCGCGGTACAGGCCGGCCGTGCCTAACAAGACGACCAGGATGAGCACGAGCGCAGTCGCCGTGGCGGCGGGCTTCGAATCGGCGCGGCGTTTCAACAGCGGCAGCAACACCACGAGCGCCGTGCCGGTTGCCAGCGTTCCCGCGATCAGCACGAACGCTCCGTTCATCGCGGTTCGTCCGCATCCACGGAAGTGTCGTCGCCAGCGACCATCGCGGAGCGGCGTCGCACCACCACGAATGCGACCACGAGGCCACCCAACAAAACAACGATCGGCGCGATCCACACCCAGGCAGTGGACCCCGAGAGCGGCGGACGGAAGAGGATGACGTTGCCGTAGCGCTTGACCATCGAGGCGCGGATTTCATCGTCGGACTTGCCGGAGAGCAGTTGTTCCTTCACGTCACGACGCAATTCGGCGGCGAGATCCACCGGCGAATCGGCGATGCTGTTGTTCTGGCACTGCATGCAGCGAAATTCGTGCGTGAGGCCCTCGTAGCGCTGCTGCAGCTCGTCCGTCGGCAGCACCGTGATGTCGATGGCAAGCGCCTGCATCGCCAGCGCGCCGAACAGGATCGAGGCGAGTATCCGTCGCAACGCGCTTTTCATGGCAATGACGGCCCGCGCACCCGGGAAAGGAACTCGCGCTTCCAGACCTCCGGGGTCATCGCACCCACATGCCGGTACTGCACGCGCCCGCTGGCATCGATGAAGAAGGTTTCGGGTGCGCCATACACGCCGAAGTCGATGGCGGTGCGGCCTTCGCGGTCAACGACCACGGCGGTGTAGGGATTGCCGAGCTGCGTGAGCCATTGCTGCGCGGCTTCGTCCTCGTCTCGCCAGTTGAGCCCGATGATCGGCATCTGGTTCTGACGCGCGATCTCGAGCCAGGCCGGGTGTTCCTCGCGACAGGCAAAGCACCAGGTGCCCCAGACGTTCAGTACCCAGGGACGACCGGCGAGATCGGCGAGCTTGACGTTGCGGCCGGGCTCACCCAGCACGGGCAGATCGAACGCCGGCGCGGGCTTGCCTAACAAGGCCGAAGCCATCGTGCTCTTGTTCGGTGAACGGACGACGCCGATGTACAACACGCTGCCAAGCAACGCGAATGCGACGATCGGAAGCACGAAGCGATTCACGAGCCTGAAGCCCCGACCGCCGTTGCGGGAATGGCGGAAGCGGCGGCCACGCGCGTCTTGTAGCGCCGGTCGCTGGCGGCGAGCAGCCCCCCGAGCGCCATCAATCCCGCGGCCAGCCACACGTAGTCGATGAGCGGACGCACCTGTGCGCGCACGCTCCAGCGGCCCGCGCCAAGGTCATCGCCCAGCGCGGCGAACAGATCCATGTTCCAGCGGCTGTGAATGCCCGCCTCGGTCATGGTCGAGCGCTGCACCCAGTAGTTGCGCTTCTCGGGATGCAGCACGGCGAGCGGCTGTCCGTCGCGCAGCACCGTGACCACCGCGCGCACGCCGTCGTAGTTAGGCCCTTCCAGCGGCTCGATGCTGTCGAAGCGATAGGCGTAGCGGCCGAGCGCCACACTTTCGCCCCTTGCGAGGGGCACGTCGCGCTCGATGGTGTACGACTCGACCGTCGAAATGGCGATTACGCACACGCCGATACCGATGTGCGCCAGTGTCATGCCGAGAACCGCGCGCGACAGCGACAGCCTGCGGCGCAGGCGATCGATCGGGTCAAACAAGGAAGAGACGATGATCCACACGCCGACCACGACTCCCACGGGGGTCAGCCATTTGCCCGGGCCGTACGCGGCAAACACGATCAGGAGTCCGATGACGAGGGCGAGCGCGAGCCCGATGCCGAGACGCCGACGCTGGGTCGCGAGGCGCCCCTGCTTCCAGCCGGCGTGAATGCCGACCCCGAGCAGCGCCAGCAGCGGCAACATCGCGACCGGGAACAGACGCGTGAACCACGGCGTGCCCACCGAGATCGAGGGCATGCCGAGCGCGTCGGCGATCAGCGGCGCGAGCGTGCCGATGAACACGATGGCGGCGGCGGCCACCAGCAGGATGTTGTTGTAGAGCAGGAATGCCTCGCGCGCACTGCCGTCGAAGCCGGCTGTGGACTTGAGCAATGGCGCGCGCCATGCGTACAGCGTCAGCGCCCCACCGATCACGATGACGAGAAACGCCAGGATGAACATGCCGCGCGTCGGGTCGGCCGCGAACGAATGCACCGACACGAGCACGCCCGAGCGGACCAGGAACGTTCCTAACAAACTCAGCGAGAACGCGAGGATGGCGAGCAGCAACGTCCAGCTCTTGAACAGGCCGCGCTTCTCCGTGGCGGCCAGAGAATGGATCAGCGCGGTGCCTACCAGCCAGGGCATGAACGACGCGTTCTCCACCGGATCCCAGAACCAGTAGCCGCCCCAGCCGAGTTCGTAGTACGCCCACCAACTGCCGAGCGCGATGCCCACCGACAGGAACGCCCACGCCAGAGTCGTCCAGGGACGCGTCCAGCGCGCCCACACCTGGTCGAGCTTGCCCTCGAGCATGGCCGCGCAGGCGAACGCGAAGGCCACCGCAAAGCCGACGTAACCCATGTAGAGCAGCGGCGGATGTATCGCGAGCGCCGGATCCTGCAACACCGGGTTCAGGTCGCGCCCGTCGGCCGGCACGGGAAAGATGCGTTCGAACGGATTCGAAGTCGCGAGAGTGAATATGAGGAAGCCTGCGCTCACGAAACCGAGCACGCCCATCACGCGGCTGGCGAAACTCGCCGGCAGATGGCGGCTGAACGCCCCAACGGCCAGTGTCCACAGCGACAGTATCCACGCCCACAGCAGCAGCGAGCCCTCATGCGCGCCCCACAGTGCGGCGACGCGATAAAACGTCGGCAGCGCGGAATTGGAATTGCTGGCGACGTACAACACCGAGAAATCGAAGCTGACGAACGCGTGCACCAGCGCGCCGATCGCGGTACTGATCAATACGAACTGTCCGGCCACCGCCGGCCTGACTACCGCCTGCCAGCGTGCATCGGCGCGCGCCGCACCGGCCAGGCCGAAGAACGCCTGCACGCCGGACATCACCAGCGCGAGGATGAGTGCGAATTGACCGAGTTCGGGAATCATGTGGCCCCCGGAGCCGGATCAGGCGGCGGCGGATTGTCCTTGAGCGAGCGCGCCACTTCGGGCGGCATGTATTTCTCGTCGTGCTTCGCCAGCACTTCATCGGCCACGAACACGCCGCGTTGCATCGTTCCGTGTGCGACCACGCCCTGCCCGTCGCGAAACAGATCGGGGAGGATTTTCGAATAGGTGACCGGCACGGTGTGTTTGTAGTCGGTCACCAGGAATTTTACGTCGAGCGTGCCCAGAGTCTTCTCGATGCTGCCCTTCACGACCATGCCCCCGAGGCGGAAGCGCTGCCCCGCCGGCACCTCGCCAGCGGCAACCTGCGATGGATCGAAGAAGAACATCACGTTGGCGCGGAACGCCTGCATGGCGAGGAATGCCGCGAGGCCGCAGCCTGCGACAATCGCGGCCACGACCACCATGCGTTTGTGGCGCGCCATCATGGCGACATCTCCAGCCGGCGTTTCGCCTGTTGCTTGGCGTCCGACAAGGCCCGCAGCGCCAGCACGAGATTGAGCGCGACGATGCCGAAGCCGATCGCAAACGAAGGCCAGAGGTATTTGCCGTACCCGCTCATCGCGAAAAATTCGCTCATGACAACACCTCCCGCACCCAGCTTGCGCCGCGTTCGCGCCGCAGCAGTTCGGCGCGCAACCGGATCAGCAACACTGCGCCGAAGAACAACATGAATGCGAGGAACATCGTCAACAACGGCCACACCATGGACCAATCCATGTCGGCCTTGCCTAACAAGCGCGTGGCCGGCTGGTGCAGCGAGTTCCACCAGTTCACCGAATACTTGATGATCGGCACGTTCACGATGCCGACGATGGCGAGCACGGCGCTCGCCTTGTCCGCCTTCTGCGGGTCTTCGATCGCTGCGCGCAGGCCCATGTAGCCGAAATAAAGGAATAGCAGCACGAGCTCCGACGTGAGCCGCGGATCCCAGGCCCAGTACGTGCCCCACATGGGTTTGCCCCACAGGCTGCCGGTGATCAACGTTGCCACGGTGAACCAGGCGCCGATCGGTGCGCAGGCCGCCGCTGCCGCGTGCGCGACCTTCATGCGCCAGATGAGTCCGACCGCAGCGGTCACGGCCATGGTGGTGTAGATCAGCAGCGAGAGCGTGGCGCTGGGTGCGTGCACGTAGACGATGCGGAAGGCGTCTTTCTGTTGATAGTCGGGCGGCGCGAGCACGAGACCGCCGTACAACGCAATCAACATCAGCAACAGCGCCGCGCTGCCGAACCACGGAGTCCAGCGCTGCGCAAAACCGTACATGTACGGTGCAGATCCGAAGCGATGGAACCAGGTCCAGTTCATTCAGCGGCTACTCCAGTCCGATTCGCACCGCGGCGGCCGCGGCCAGGGGCGCGAGCGTCACGCCCAACACGGCAATTGCACTCAGCATGTACATTGGCCCGGCAATGTCCGCGCCGACGATGGCGAGGCGCGTGGCATCCGAGCCGAATACCAGGATGGGCACCGACAGCGGCAGTGTCAGCAATGACAGCAACACACCACCGCGCCGCGCGCCGAGGGTGAGTCCCGCGCATATTGCGCCCACCAGGCTCAAGCCAAAACTGCCGAGCGCGAGCGCGGCGATCATCGCTCCGAGCGCCGCGACCGGCACGCCGAGCGCGAGTGCCGCGAGCGGCGCCGACAGCGCCAGCGGCAAACCAGTCAGCAACCAGTGCGTGCAGGTTTTCGCAAACAACATCCATGTCAGCGATTGTCCGGACAACGCAAACTGCTCGAGCGTCCCATCTACCGCGTCGTCGCGAAACAGGAACTCCAGCGCCAGCAGCGAGGATAACAACGCGCCGATCCACAAGACACCCGGCGCGGCGTCTCGCAAGCGCGACAACTCGGGGGTTAATGTCAGGGGAAACAGCGTTGCCACGATCATGAAGAACATGAGTGGCTGCAGAAGTTGCGAAGGTTTCCGGAAAGCGAGACTCAGGTCACGCGCGGCGACCAGGCGAGCGGCGGCCAAGGCGCCGGTCTTCATGCCACATCCAGCGTCAATTCGGTCAACGATTCAGCCGCCAGCGGCAGGGAGTGATGCACGGCGGCGACCACAACGCCGGCGCGCGCCAGTTGTTCGGCGACGAGATCCGCGACCAGGTGTTGCCCTTCGGCATCGAGATTCGTGGCGGGCTCATCCAGCAGCCACAACACGGCATTCGCGAGCAGCACGCCGGCGAGCGCGACGCGGCGGCGCTGCCCGGCAGACAGCAGGCGCACCGCACGATCCGCGAATTTCGCAGCGCCGGTGCGTGCGAGCGCCGCGTCGACCTCGGCGCCCGTGACGGGCCGGCGAATGCCGATGGAATACGCGAGATTCTCGCGCGCAGTGAGATCGCCCTTGAGCGGCGGTTCATGGCCGAGATAGGCAAGCTCGGCATGGAATTCATTGCGCGTCTGGCGGGTGGAGGTCCCCCGCCAGCTCACCTGCCCTTCTTCGGGCTCGAGCAGACCGGCGATGGCGCGCAGCAGGGTGGTCTTGCCGGCGCCGTTCCTGCCGGTCAGCAATACGCAGCGGCCGGGGATGGCCTCGAAGCTGACGTTGCGCAGCACGTGTCGGTCGCCGCGCCACAGGTGAAGCCCGGAAACACTCAGCATGAAGGTGGTGCCCCGGGCCGGAATCGAACCGGCATGGCCTCTCGACCGACGGATTTTAAGTCCGTTGCGTCTACCAATTCCGCCACCGGGGCATGGGACATGTGGAGGCTAGGGTCGGAATCGAACCGGCATAGACGGCTTTGCAGGCCGCTGCATAACCATTCTGCCACCTAGCCACGGACCTGAAAGACGGGACCCATGAGAATTGGAGCGGGAAACGAGACTCGAACTCGCGACCCCGACCTTGGCAAGGTCGTGCTCTACCAACTGAGCTATTCCCGCATCCTGGAGAGGGCGCAAATTCTAGGGCCGTGGCCCGGCAAGTCAAGGAGTTCCGGCTCCTGCAAGCCCCTCTTTTGCAAGGATTTGCATAACAGCGCTCACGGAATCGGCATTGCGCCAGCGCGCGCGACTGACCGGGGTCACGAACTGCTCGGTGACCGCGTGATCGAGCATGGCGTACAGCGGCGCAAAGTAGTTCTCGATGTTGGCGAGGATCACCGGTTTGGTGTGCAACCCAAGTTGCGCCCAGGTGATGATTTCGACCAGTTCGTCAAAGGTGCCCATGCCGCCCGGCAGCCCGACGAAGGCGTCCGACAAATCCGCCATCAGAGTCTTGCGCTCGTGCATCGTGTCGACCACGTGCTGCTGGGTGAGCCTGGGATGCGCGAGCTCGCGTTCGATGAGCATGCGCGGGATCACGCCGATGACGCGGCCGCCGGCAGCCAGCGCCGCATCCGCCGCGATGCCCATGAGCCCCAACCGGCCACCGCCGTACACGAGCGTGGCGCCGCTGTTTGCGAAGGCACTGCCGAGCTCGCGCGCCGCGGCCGAGTAGCTAGGCCGGGCACCGGGTGCGGAGCCACAGAATACACACACCGAGAGCGTCATGTGGGACTACGCAGGTCCGGCCAGGCGGCCCGCAGGTAGGCGATTGCCGAGATGAGTGTGAGCACCGCGGCAATGATCGTGAGCACCAGGCCAATCTCGAAAACGGGAATGCTGAAGCCTGGGGCGATCGGCAGACTCCAGCGGAACAACATGCACGACAACCCCACGATCTGCAGGATCGTCTTGTACTTGGCGAGCTGACTTACTTTCACCTTGCCGCGCTTGCCGATCTCCGCCATCCATTCGCGCAGCGCGGAGATCGCAATCTCGCGACCGATGATGATGACCGCCGTCAGCACCAGGATGACCTGCACGGATTCCTTGCGCAGGGTATAGCGGGCGCCATCGAGCGCCTCGAGCCCGGGTACCACGATGTTGGGCATCTCCTTGCTGAGGAGCAGCACGAGCGCGACGGCTACGATCAGCTTGTCGGCCACCGGGTCGAGGAAGGCGCCGAGGCGCGAGGTCTGGCCCATCTTGCGTGCGAAGTAGCCGTCGAGCGAATCGGTGATGCCCGCCAGCGCGAACAGCAGCCCCGCCGCCGGATCGGCCCAGCCGCCGGGTAGATAGAACAACACGATGACCAGCGGGATCGCGAAGATGCGCAGCCAGGTCAGTGTGTTGGGCAGGTTCCAGATCATGTCGGTGGCACGGCGGCGCTCAGGCGCCCGGGTGCAGATGATCATAAAGGGTGCGTGCCAGCGTTGTCCCGATTCCGCTGACCGCTTCGAAGTCGCCGACACCCGCGCGCATCAAACCCTGCATGCCGCCGAAGTGTCGCAGTAGCGCACGCCGCTTGGCAGGCCCCAGACCCGGGATGGCTTCCAGCACGGATTCGTTGTGGCGGCGCGCGCGCCGCTTGCGATGGCCGGTGATCGCGAAGCGATGGGCCTCGTCGCGAATCCGCTGGACCACGCGCAGGGCGGGCGAATCCGGTCCCGGAACGAGCGGCGCAGAATCGCCATGCACGAACAGCCGTTCCTGGCCGGGCTTGCGATCCGGCCCCTTGGCGACGCCGACGAGCTTGAGCATGCCGAAGCCGAGTTGCTCGAGCTCCGCATACACCTCGTTGATCTGGCCCAATCCGCCGTCGATCAGCAGCACGTCGGGGGCGACCACTTCCCCGCTCCTGATGCGCTCGTAGCGCCGCTTCAGCGCCTGGCGCAAGGCGCCGTAGTCGTCACCCGGCGTCACCCCGGTGATGTTGAAGCGCCGGTATTCCTTTTTCATAGGGCCTTCGGGGCCGTACACCACGCACGACGCGACCGTGCCCTCGCCCGCCGTGTGGCTGATGTCGAAGCACTCGAGCCGCTGCGGGGGCGCATCGAGGCCTAGCAACCCGCCGAGCGCGGCCAGCATGTCTTCGATGTCGGCGCGGCGCGCGCGCCGCATGCGCAGGGCCTGGGTGGCGTTCTCAACGGTCATGCCGAGGAAACGCAATGGCAGTGCGCGCGACGGCCGCCACACCCGCGTCGAGCTGCCGGCGCGTAAACTCAGGGCGTCGGTCAGCGCCGCGGATTCCGTGAGCTCGAGGTTGACCAGGATCTCGGCCGGTGGCGGCGTCTCGGCGTAGTACTGCATGAGGAATGATGCCAGCGCCTCGCCCGGTTCGGCCAGAGCGCCTTTGGGGAAATAGCTCGTCGCGCCCAGATTGCGCCCGCCGCGGATGATCATCACGGTGACGGCGAATTCGCCGGGCTCGCCCACCAGCGCGAACACGTCGATGTCGCGATCGCCTTCGCCGGTAACGATCTGCTGCGCCTGGACCTGCTTCAGCGCGGCCAACTGGTCGCGCAGCGCCGCGGCGCGCTCGAACTGCAGCGCTTCGGCGGCCTTTTCCATGGCCGATGCGAGCTCGGAATTCACCTCGTCGTTGCGGCCTTCCAGCACCTTGACCGCGGCGGCGATGTCGCGTGCATAGTCCTCGCGTGAAATGAGTTCTACACAGGGCGCCGAGCAGCGGCCGATCTGATGCTGCAGGCACGGGCGGCTGCGATTCTCGAAAAAGGTGTCGCGGCAGTTCCGGATGTGAAAGATCTTCTGCACGCTCTGCAGGGTGTCCTTGACCGCGCCCGCGCCCGGGAACGGCCCGAAGTAGCGTCCCGGCAGATTGCGCGCGCCGCGATAGAACACCAGCCGCGGGTATTCGTGCCCTGCGGGTAGATAGATATAGGGAAAACTCTTGTCGTCGCGCAACACGATGTTGTAGCGCGGCTTGTGCTCCTTGATGAGGTTGTATTCGAGCAGCAGCGCCTCGGTCTCGGAGTTGGTCAGCGTGACCTCGATACGTGCGATGTGTCCGACCAGCGCCTGCACCTTCGGATCGACATTGCTCGCGAGGAAATAGTTGCCGACGCGATCCCGCAGACTGCGTGCCTTGCCGACGTACAGCAGCTCGCCGGATTCCGAATACATGCGATACACGCCCGGCCGCCGCGGCAGGCTCGCGATGAAATCCTTGTGATCGAAGCTCACGCGTGCCTCACAGGCCCGCAAGGCCCGCCGCGCGCTTGAGGACGATGCGGAACATGTCGGCGGTGAGGCGGCGGGTCTGCGTGTTGTAGCGGCTGCAGTGATAGGAGTCGACCAGGTGGCGTGCGCCGGGCAGTTCGAATTCGTTGCCATGACCGAATTTCGCCGCGCCGCGCTTGAGGCCGGACGCCGTCAACACCGCATCGTGTGCCACTGTGCCGAGCGCCAGCACGGCCTTCACGGACGCCAGCAGGTCGAGCTCCGCCGCGAGGTATTGATTGCAGGTCTTGATCTCGACGGGCAGCGGTTTGTTGTCCGGCGGCAGGCATTTGACTGCATTCGTAATGCGGACGCCCGGCAGTTTCAAGCCGTCGCTGCGATCCACGGAGACGTCCGCGCTGGCCAGACCGAGCTCATGCAGCGACCTATATAAGAGTATGCCCGCGTGGTCGCCCGTGAACGGACGGCCGGTGCGATTGGCGCCGTGCATGCCGGGCGCGAGCCCCACGATCAGAAGCTTGGGTGCCGCGTCGCCGAACGGGGCCACGGGCTTGCTGTGGTAGTCGGGATTCTCGTGCGCAGATTTCGCCAGGAACGAGGACAGCCGCGGACACAGCGTGCAATCGGGACAGAATGTCGCCGCCATTGTTTGTCCGTGACCGGTGCGCGCGGCGCGCGCTATCCCTGCATTCGCCTGATGATGGCGTCACCGAAGCCCGAGCAGGTCAACAGCGTGGCGCCAGGAATCAGTCTCTGCAGATCTTCCTCGACGTTCTTGCGCGCCGCGATGTCGCGCTTGGTGGCGCGAATGGCTTCGCGCAGGCGCGCCAGGTCGTAGGTCATTTCCTTGGCGGCGATGGTGTCCGCCACGCCCTGCAGGATGAGCTCGGCGGCTTCCTTCCAGCCGATGTAGCGCAGCATCATCTCCGCCGAAAGAATCAGCGAGCCTGGATTGACCCGATCCTTGCCGGCAAAACCCGGCGCGGTGCCGTGAGTGGCTTCGAACACCGCGAGCCCATCGCCGATGTTGCCGCCGGGCGCAATGCCGATGCCGCCCACCTGCGCCGCCAGTGCGTCCGAGATGTAGTCACCGTTGAGATTCAGAGTCGCGATCACGTCGTAGTCTTCCGGCCGCAGCAACACCTGCTGCAGGAAGTTGTCGGCGATCACGTCCTTGATGACGATTTCCTTGCCGTTGACCGGATTCCTGAAGCTGAGCCACGGCCCCGCCCCGATCGGCTTCGCGCCGTATTCTTCCTTCGCGAGTAGATAGCCCCACTGCATGAAGGCACCTTCGGTGAACTTCATGATGTTGCCCTTGTGCACCAGGCTCACCGACACGCGATCGTCTTCGATGGCGTACTGGATGGCCTTGCGCACCAGGCGCTGGCTGCCCTCTTTCGACACCGGCTTGATGCCGATGCCGGAACTGGCGGGGAACCGGATGCCCGTTGCCTTCAATTCTGTCTGCAGGAAGTGGATGAGCTTGTGGACTTCCTCGGAGCCGGTCGGCCACTCGATGCCGGCGTAGATGTCTTCGGTGTTCTCCCGGAACACCACCATGTCGGTGAGCGAGGCATCCGCCATCGGCGTCGAAACGCCGGGGAAGTAACGGATCGGGCGCACGCAGGCGTACAGATCGAGATTCTGGCGCAGCGCCACGTTCAGCGAACGCATGCCGCCGCCGACCGGCGTGCCGAGCGGACCCTTGATCGACACGACGAATTCGCGCAGCGCGAGCAGCGTTTCGTCGGGAAAGCCGGTGCCGTAGATCGTGGTGGCCTTATCCCCGGCGTAGATCTCCATCCACGCGATCTTGCGCTTGCTGCCATACGCCTTGGCCACCGCGGCGTTCACGACTTTCAACATCACCGGCGTGATGTCGATGCCGATTCCATCGCCCTCGACGTACGCGATGATGGGATTGTCCGGAACGTTGATGGACGAATCCGGATTGATGGTGATGCGCTGGCCGTGCTTGGGAACCGTTATTTTTTCGTACTGCATGCTCGGTAGATCGGCAATCAGCGGGCCGGACCGGGACCATGCCGGCCGATCAGCATCGCCATCTCCAGCGCCTGCTCGTAGTTGAGTCGCGGGTCCACCGTCGATTTGTACGCGCGCGCGAGGTCGGCATCGGTCAATCCCCGCGCACCGCCCGTGCACTCGGTGACGTCTTCACCCGTGAGCTCGATATGCACGCCACCCAGGAACGAGCCATTCGCTTCGTGCACCTGGAACGAGAGCTCGAGTTCCTTGAGGATGTTTTCGAAGCGCCGCGTCTTGAGACCGCCCGAACTCGTCTCGGTGTTGCCGTGCATCGGGTCGCAGACCCACAGCACCTGCTGGCCGGTTTCGCGAACGGCCTTGATCATCTTCGGCAGCCCTTTCTCCACATCCTTTGCGCCGAAGCGGTGAATGATGGTGAGGCGCCCCGGCGTGTTCTGCGGATTGAGCGTGGTCACCAGGCCTTGCAGCCATTCGGTGGTCATCGCCGACCCTATCTTCACGCCCATCGGGTTCGCGATGCCACGGAAGAACTCCACGTGCGCGCCGTCGAGCGCCGCGGTGCGCATGCCGATCCACGGCATGTGCGTCGACAGGTTGTACCAGCGCTTGTTACGTTCGATGTAGCGCGTCTGGGCCTGCTCGTAGTGCATGAGCAGACCTTCGTGCGAGGCGAAGAAATCGACCGATGTAACTTCGTGCGGCGCGCGTCCACCGCTGACACGCTCGAAGAAGTCGAGCGAGTCACCGATCGAATCGACGATCTTCTGGTACTGCTCGATCAGCGGCGAATGCTTCATGAATCCGAGATCCCAGTACCTCGGATGATGCAGGTCGGCGAAACCACCGTCGCACAGCGCGCGCACAAAATTGAGCGTCAACGCGGCGCGTTCGTAGCCGCGCAGCAGCAGCGTCGGATCCGGCTCGCGTGCTGCGGCGGTGAACTCGGAACGATTCACGAGATCGCCGCGGAACGCGGGCAGCGTCACGCCTTCACGCGTCTCGGTGTCGGCCGAGCGCGGCTTGGCGTACTGGCCGGCCATGCGGCCGACGCGAATGATCGGCTTCTTGAGTCCATGCAACAGCACCAGGCTCATCTGCAGCAGGATCTTGAGCTTCTTGGCGATCTTGTCGGACTCGCACTCCTCGAAGGTCTCGGCGCAATCGCCGCCCATCAACAGGAACTTGTTGCCGACCTGCGCTTCGGCGAGACGCTCGCGCAGCTGTTCGATTTCCCACGACACCACCAGCGGAGGAAGGCGCGACAACGAGGCGACCGCGCGCTCGAGCGCGGCCTGGTCGGAATATTTCGGCTGCTGCTGAACGGGTCGGGTGGTCCAGCTCGCGGGATGCCAGGAGGCAGTGTCGGGGGTACGCATGGTGGGAAGTATTCTAATTCAGACAGTTACGGCACACTACGGCCAAGCGAGGTTTACATGCACAAAGTTTTGGTCCTGGGCGCCGGGAAGATCGGCGCCCTTATCAGTGGCCTGTTGGCCGAATCCGGTGATTACGAGGTGACCCTGGGCGATGTGGACGCGGCAGCGGCGGAAGCCGTGGTCAAGGCGCACGGTTCGCGCTCACTGCGCGCGGTCGCGCTCGATGCGGGCGATGCGAAGGCGCTGGAGCAACATTTCGCGACGTTCAAGCCGCACGCCGTCGTCTCCAGCCTGCCTTATTACTGCAATCCTGCGGTGGCCAAGGCGGCGCGCAAGAACAATGCTCACTACTTCGATCTGACCGAAGACGTGGCGGTCACACAGGCCGTGCGCCGGACCGCGCGCGGTGCGTCAAAGGCGTTCGTACCCCAATGTGGGCTCGCGCCGGGATTCATCAGCATCGCGGCCAACGAACTGACCAAGCACTTCGATGAGCTGCGCTCGATCAAGCTGCGCGTCGGCGCCCTGCCCCAACACCCTAACAACGTGCTCAAGTATTCGCTGACCTGGTCCACCGAAGGGCTCATCAACGAGTACGGCAATCCCTGCCAGTCGGTAGTCGACGGCAAGATCGTCGTTGCCGCGCCGCTCGAGGGGTTGGAGGAAATCGAAATCGACGGCACGTTGTACGAAGCCTTCAACACCTCTGGTGGCCTGGGATCGTTGGCCGAGTCGTACGGCAAGCAGTGCGAACAAATCAACTACAAGACGATGCGTTATCCCGGGCACTGCGCGCAGATGCGCCTGCTCATGAACGATCTCAAGCTCAATTCGGATCGCGCCACGTTGAAGCGGGTGCTGGAGCACGCCGTGCCGCAGACTTTGCAAGACGTGGTGATCGTGTACGCCGCCGTGGCGGGCAAGCAGGATGGCGAGCTGCGCGAGGAGAACTACGTCAACAAGATCTATCCACAGATGATCGCCGGGCGTCTGTGGTCCGCGATCCAGGTGACCACTGCGGCAGGAATTACCGCGGTCGTTGACCTGGTCCTGGCCAGTCCGCGGAAATTCTCCGGGTTCGTCGCGCAGGAGCAGTTCGACCTGCCAGCGATTCTCGACAATCGCTTCGGCCAGTACTACGCGCCCGGCGGCACCAAGGACCTGTCGTCCACAGTTGTGGTATCCGGTCAGGCGGGTCACCAACGCAGGGGAGCCGCGAAGGCTGCGGGCGCCACGCCGTCCAAGCCTGCGAGGAAAAAGAAATGAGCGCCGCCAAAGCCACTGCCAGCGTCGACGTCGCCGGCATTCTCAAGCGTCTTGGCATCGATTCGATCAACGCAGGCGCGTGGTCGGGCAGCCTCGGCTGGTCGAAGGACACCGCGGGGTCCGCGATCACTTCAACCAACCCCGCTACCGGCGAAACACTGGCGCAAGTGCGCAGCGCCACGATCACCGACTACGAAGCCGTCATGCGCGGTAGCCTCGAGGCGGCCGCTGCCTGGCGCAGCGTGCCCGCGCCGCGCCGCGGCGAAGCCGTGCGGTTGTTAGGCGACGCGCTGCGCGCGGCGAAGGACGATCTCGGCGCCCTCGTCACGCTCGAGAACGGCAAGATCAAGGCCGAGGGCTTAGGGGAAGTGCAGGAGATGATCGACATCGCCGACTTTGCCGTCGGCCAGTCGCGCATGCTCTACGGCAACACCATGCACTCGGAGCGGCCGCAGCACCGCATGTACGAGCAGTGGCATCCGCTCGGCGTCGTCGGGATCATTTCCGCGTTCAATTTCCCGGTCGCGGTGTGGGCCTGGAATGCATTCCTCGCCGCCATCTGCGGCAACGCCTCGGTGTGGAAGCCTTCGCCGAAGACGCCGCTCGCCGCAATCGCGGTCCAGCACATCTGCAACAAGGTCATGCGCGACCACCAGCTGCCGGCGATCTTCCAGCTGTTCATCGACGGCGGCACGGAGCTCGCCACGCGTTTCGTCGACGACAAACGCGTGGCGCTGGTCTCGTTCACCGGATCCACGGCCATCGGCCGCAACGTGGCGGAGCGCGTCGCGCGCCGCCTCGGCAAGGCGCTGCTCGAGCTCGGCGGCAACAACGCGATCATCGTCGACGAATCCGCCGATCTGAAACTGGCCGTACCTTCCATCGTGTTTGGCGCGGTCGGCACTGCGGGACAGCGCTGTACGACCACGCGCCGCGTGCTCGTGCATCGGTCGCGCATCGAAGAACTCGAGAAGAAGCTGGCGCACGCGTACACACAGGTGCGCATCGGCAACCCGATCGATCCGGCCACGTTGATGGGCCCGTTGATCGACAAGGGCGCGGTCGAGCGCTATTCGCAGGCCATCACGCAGGCCAAGGCCGCGGGCGGCAAGGTCGTGACCGGTGAGAAGGTCCTCGAGGGCAAGGGCAACTTCGTCGCGCCCACGATCATTCGCGCGGAAAACGACTGGCCCATCGTGCAGCACGAGACGTTCGCGCCCGTGATGTATCTGATTCCCTTCGACTCGCTGGAAGAGGCCATCGAGATGCAGAACGCATCTGCGCATGGACTGTCGTCGTCCATCTTCACCGACCGGCTGCAGCATGCGGAGGCTTTCCTGGCGGCTTCGGGCAGCGACTGCGGCATCGCCAACGTGAACATCGGCACCTCGGGCGCCGAGATCGGCGGCGCGTTCGGCGGCGAGAAAGATACGGGTGGTGGACGCGAATCGGGTTCGGATTCGTGGAAGGCCTACATGCGCCGCCAGACGAATACGATCAACTGGAGCCGCGAGTTGCCGCTCGCGCAAGGCATCACGTTCGAGATCAAGGAAGGTCCGTAAATGGGGTCAGACGCCATTTCTATGGCGCTGTAACCGTTCTGCCCGGTAGTTTGAGCTCGAAGCGCGCGCCGCCGAACGCCGAACTATCTATCCGCATCGTGCCGCCATACAGCGCGACCGTGTCGTGCACCATCGAAAGCCCGAGACCGTGTCCCGGCGTTGCCTCGTCGATGCGCGCGCCGCGCTCGAGCACTCTGGCACGATCGGCCTCCGCGATGCCGGGCCCGTCATCCTCGATCACGACGATGAGGGCCGTGCGCGAAGTGGACCTCGGATCAATCTCGGCGGCGATCCGCACGCGCGACTTCGCCCACTTACAGGCGTTGTCGAGCAGGTTGCCGAGCAACTCGGTGAGGTCGTTGCGATCGCCGATGAACTGCGCGTCGGCCGCCGCCGCATTCTCGAACAGCAGGTCCTTGTTGCCGTAGACCTTGAGCAGCGCCACGCGCAGCTCCGTGACGATGGGCGCGAGATCCACCGGTGCCTGTCCTAACAACACGCCGCCGCTGGTCGCGGCGCGCTTCATCTGGTGTTCGATGATGCCGTTCATGCGCTCGATCTCGGCGTCGAGCGCCCGGCTGTTCGCGGGCTGGTCGGCGCCGAGCGACTGGCGCATGACGGCGAGCGGTGTTTTCAGGCTGTGCGCCAGATTGCCGAGCGTGTCGCGGTAGCGCCGGATGCGGGTGCGTTCGCCTTCCAGCAGCGCATTGAGATTTCCCGTGACCGCCGCGAGTTCGCTGGGCCACTCCTCGCCCAGCCGGTCGCGTGTGCCGGCTTCGACTTCCTTGATCTCGCGTTCGAGCCGGCGCATCGGCTGACCCAGCCAACGCAGCAGCAACGCGAGCGTCGCGACGAACAACAACGCGAGCCCCGCGAACCACCCGACCAGTTGCTGCCGGAAGCTCGCGACCTGATCCTCGTAAGCTTCGAGGCTCGATGCCACGCTGAACGTGAACCGCGCCGGTTGCCCATGCGGGTCGTCCCAGACGATGCCCCGGCTCGCCACCGCCAGCCGGATGTCAGTGCCGGCGATTGCCGTATAGAAGAAGCTGCGTTGGCCGCCTTCGAGCGGCGGGCCGAATTGCACGGCCGTCCCGGTCGTCGATTGCGAGCGCCATACGCTTTCGCCACTCGCCGAGCGGATCTCGGCATACAAACCCGAGCCCGGCGTATCGAAACCCGTTTGGAGGACCGCTGTGAGTGTCACGGATTCCGGGCCGTCCGGATCGGCGGCCGCGATCAGCGCCACCATCTGCGCATCCATCAGCTCGCGCAGTGATCGTTCCGCGGCATGGCGAAACAGCACGTCGAGCAGGAAAACCGTGAGCCCGAAGAACACGACCAGCACGACGAACACCGACAGCATGAGCCGGCGTTTGAGCGAAGGACGGGACACCCGGGGCGCTTCCGGGAAAACTTAAGCGCCCTGGGTGCGCGCGATGGCGAAGCGGTAACCGCGTCCGCGCAGGGTTTCGATCGGGTGCAGCGTCTCGTCCGGATCGAGCTTGCGCCGCAGCCGGCCGATGAACACTTCGATGACGTTGCTGTCGCGTTCGTAGTCCTGGTCGTACAGCCGCTCGGTGAGCTCGGTTTTCGAGATCACGTCGCCGGCGCGCAGCATCATATGTTCGAGAATGCGGTATTCGAAAGTTGTCAGTTCGATCGGCGCCCCGGTGAGCGTAACCGTCTGCGCGCGGGTGTCGAGCCGGATCGGCCCGCACTCGAGAACCGGGCTCGCCCAGCCACCCGCCCGGCGCAGCAAAGCCTGCATGCGCGCCAGCACTTCTTCGAAGTGGTACGGCTTCGCAACGTAATCGTCGGCGCCCGCCTGCAGGCCCTCGACCTTGTCCTGCCAGCGATCGCGTGCGGTGAGGATCAGGATCGGAAACGTCTTGCCCTCGGCGCGCAATGCGCGGATCAGTTCCAGCCCGGACATCTTCGGCAAGCCCAGGTCGACGACGGCAACGTCGAGCGGATATTCCTTGCCAGCGAAGAGACCCTCCTCGCCGTCGGCCGCAACGTCGACGGTAAAACCTTGTTTGACGAGTTGTTCGCGCAGTCCCTCGCGCAGTGACGCCTCGTCCTCGACGACCAGTGCGCGCATCGGGCTAACGCATCCGGCCGGAGTTGGCGTCGACGCGGACCGTGAAGACACGGCCGTTTTCCGACAGCAGCTTCAACACGTACACCTTGCGACCGTCTTCATCGACCACATCGGTACGCACCACGCGCGCGTGGTATTGCGCTTCGGCACGACTGACCGCCTGGTCGAGAGAGATCCCATCGCGCGGCGTAGCGATTGTCTCCCTGGCCTCGACGTTCGTTCCGGGATATGCCGGGCCCGGCATGCTGTGAGCCTGGGTGTACGGCGCGAATGACGCGACGACTAACACGGCCGGCACCAGGCCCTTGCGGAGTTTCTTCATGGCGGGCCGAAGTTTAACGGTTTGCGCGTGAAAGGCGATGCGGGCGACAAAGGTCGCCCACATCGCCACGGCGAGCAGCTCCGTCACTACTGCCATTACTGTGCCGGGCTCACATCGACTCGCACGCGGATCCGGTCGCCCGGGCGATACGGCAGCTCAGTGACCTGCCGACGACCCTGATACAGATAGGTCACGCGGTAGCCATCGGTGCGCTCCTGCCACTCGTCGTGGTAGCGCGTTTCGCAGCGCTGCACGCGGTACTCGCGCGGCGGCGCCGAGGGGTAGCCGGCGCGACGCTGCGCCTGGTTGTTGCCGATGCCCGCGCCGATGATGGCGCCCGCGGCGGTCGCGGCACGGCGTCCGTCGCCGTGGCCGATCTGGTTGCCGATGGCCGCGCCGATCACCGCGCCGAGCAAGGTACCGCCGGCGGTGCGCGAATCAGGACCGCGGTAGCCGCCCTGGTCGTAACGCGTTTCGTCCCAGCACTCCTGCTCGGGCGTGCTGACCCGCACTCGCGTCACCAGCGGCTGCACGTCGATCACCTTCGCGTAGTCGTACGCGCCGTCATCACGGTCGTCATAACGACTGTCGTAACGATTGTCGTAACGCGGGTCGGGGCGATCGTCATAACGATCCTGGGCAAATGCACCGGCACTCGCGACCGTGAACGCCGCGGCAAGAACACCCACCAAAACCTTTTTGCTGCTGATCGACATATAGCCTCCACCAGTGGAAATTCCACCGTGGCGCTACTGTACGAAGGCGTCGATGAATCCTTACTGAACGCGCATTTACCTGGATTTTTCGGCCTTCTTGACCTCGTTCCACAGCGCGTCCCAGGCCGCGGCCTCGACGTTCTTGAGATCCAGCGAGCGGGCGGTCGCCAGCGCCTCCATGGCGCGGAAGCGTCGTTCGAACTTGGTATTGGCGAGACGCAGCGCCTCTTCCGCGTCCACGCGCAGGTGCCGCGCCCAATTCGCGACCGCGAACAGGAGATCGCCAAGTTCTTCGGGAGCCTGCTCGGGCGTGGCCTCGGCCACCTCGCGCAATTCCTCTTCGATCTTGTCACGCACGCCCGTGGCATCCGGCCAGTCGAAACCCACGCGGCCGGCGCGCTTGCCGAGCTTCGCGGCCCGCGACAGCGCGGGCAGCGCGAGCGGCACATCGGCCAATTCGCTGCCGGCAGCTTCGGGCCGCGCGGCGCGCTCGCGCGCCTTGTGTTCTTCCCAGGCGCGGTTCTGTTCGGCGGTGGACGCGATCTTTGCATCGCCAAACACGTGCGGATGCCGAAGGGTCAGTTTGTTGGAGATCGCATCGGCCACGCTCGCGAAGTCGAACCAGCCGCGCTCGGCACCGAGCTGCGCGAGGAACACCACCTGGAACAACAGGTCGCCGAGTTCCCCTTCGAGCGCTGCCGGACTGCCGCGCGCGATGGCCTCGGCCACTTCGTAGGCTTCTTCGATCGTGTATGGCGCGATGCTCTGAAAGTCCTGCTCGCGGTCCCAGGGGCAACCGCCGTTCGGATCACGCAGGCGACGCATGATGTCCAGCAGGCGAGCGAGCGAACGCGCTGCTGCAGCATTGCCGTCGCTCACGTTATCTCCTGCACCATGCGCACCAGCGTCATCAACATCCCCGCGGTCGCGCCCCAGATGCTGTGCCCCTGCCAGGGGATGTCGAACAACAGCATGTCCTCATCGCCGACGCGGCGCAGGCGTGCCTTGTGATTCCCGGAATCGAAAATGTGACTGACCGGAACCTCGAAGGCCTCGGCCACCTCGGCCGGATTCGGTTCGATCGAAAACGGCGGGGACACCAGCGCCAGCACCGGGGTCACCCGAAAACCGCTGATGACGAGGTGATCGGGTAGATAGCCGAAGACCCGCACGCGCGCCGGATCGAGCCCGATCTCCTCCTGCGCCTCGCGCAGCGCGGCATGCGCCACGTCGGGATCCGACTCTTCCAGCCGCCCGCCGGGAAACGACACCTGCGCGGCGTGCTTGGCCAGTTGCGAAGCGCGCTGGGTCAGCAGCACGGTGAGGCCTTCGGGCCGATCGACCAGCGGGACCAGCACGGCTGCCGGAACGGGGTTGGCCGGAAAATGTCGCTGCAGCTCGCGACTGCGCTCAGCGTCGAATCCAAGCACGCGCCAGTCGGCGAGTTCGCGTCGTGGCTGAGTGCCCTCGAATCGCCGCAGAATCCTGGCGCGCAGGTCCGAATCCGCCTCGCTCAACCGCCGCCTCCACCGCCCTGCAATCCGCCGCGCGTGAGCGCCGCCGGATCGAGCAGGCGGCGCAATTCGACTTCCGTCAGGCCCGACATTTCCAGCGCGACGTCGAACACCGGACGATTCTCGGCGTACGCGCGCTTGGCAATCGCGGCCGCACGTTCGTACCCGATCACCGGGTTCAGCGCGGTGGCGAGAATGGGGTTGCGCGCGAGCGTAGCATCGAGGCGCGCGACATCGGGCTCGATGCCGGCAATACATTGCGTTGCCAGCGAGCGAGCGGCATTGGCCAGCAAGTGAATGGACTGCAGCAGGTTGTTGGCGATCAGCGGCAGCATCACGTTGAGCTGAAAATTCCCGGACTGCCCCGCGACCGCAATGGCAGCGTCGAGCCCCAGGACCTGCACCGCGATCATGGCGACCGCTTCGGGGATCACCGGATTCACCTTGCCCGGCATGATGCTGCTGCCCGGCTGCAATGCCGGCAGTTTCAGTTCGCCGAGGCCCGCCAGCGGCCCCGAGCCCATCCAGCGCAGATCGTTGACGATCTTCATGAGCGACACGGCGAGCGTGCGCAACTGCCCGGAATATTCGACCGCGGCGTCCTGCGTGGCCATCGCGGCAAAGAAATTCTCTGCCGTGGTGAACGGCACCCCAGTGAGGGCACGCAGTTCCTTGATGAATCGCGCCGCGAATTCTTCATGCGCGTTGATGCCGGTGCCGATCGCCGTGCCGCCCTGCGCCAGCGCCAGCAGCCGCACCTCGCTGTCGCGCAGCCTTTCGATGCAGCGTTCGATCTGCGCGCGCCAGCCGGACGCTTCCTGTCCGAGCGTGAGCGGCGTGGCATCCATCAGGTGCGTGCGGCCGGTCTTGAGCACCTTCGCCCAGGCACTCTCCTTCGCGGCGAGACCAGCGCGCAATTCCTCGAGCGCCGGCAGCAATGCCTGGCGCGAAGCCAGCACGGCGCTCACATGAATGGCGCTCGGGATGCAGTCGTTGCTGCTCTGGCACATGTTGACGTGATCATTGGCATGGACCGGCTGGCCGAGCGCCCGGCTCGCCAAGGTGGCAATTACCTCGTTCGCGTTCATGTTCGAGCTGGTGCCGCTGCCGGTCTGGTACACGTCGAGTGGAAACTGCGCAGCATGTTCGCCCCGCGCGACCGCCAGCGCGGCGGTGGCAATGGCGGCGGCAACGTCGGCCGGCAGCAGGCCGAGCGCCGCATTGGCGCGCGCCGCGGCGGCCTTGATCAACGCCAGTGCCGCGATGAAATCCGCCGGCAATGGATGGCCGCTCAACTGAAAATTGCGGCGCGCGCGCTCGGTCTGCGCACCCCACATCGCGTCCGCGGCTACTTCGATCTCACCGAGGCTGTCGTGCTCTTTGCGGGTGTCGCCATGCGATATCATGCGCGGCCAGTCTAGCACCCGACTCGAGGCATCTCTTTACATGGATCCGGCAGCACTCTCCGCGCTTTCTCCCATCGACGGTCGATATCGCAGGAGCGCGGACAGCCTGCGCGCGGTCTTGTCGGAAAGCGGCCTGATCCGCGAGCGCGTGTGCATCGAGGCGGCCTGGCTGCTGTCATTGGCCGAGTCCGTGCCGACCTTGCTGGCCCTGCCGCTGCCCGCGCCCGTGAAGCAGCTCGCTGCGAGCCTCGCGCTCGAGCCCGGCAGCGACGCTGCCGCCGAGGTCAAAAGCATCGAAGCGCGCATCAACCACGATGTGAAGGCCGTGGAGTATTTCGTGCGCGGAAAGCTCGAGCAGGGCGGTGCCGCGCCCGCCGTGCTCGAGCTGGTGCACTTCGGCTGTACTTCCGAGGACATCAACAATCTGGCCTACGCGCGCATGCTGCGCTCGGCCCGCGCGCTGCTCTCGAACGATCTCGAGAAGCTGATCGAGCGGCTGCGCGGCTTCGCGCACGAACATGCGGCCCTGCCGATGTTGTCACGCACGCACGGACAGGCCGCGAGCCCGACCACGCTCGGCAAGGAATTCGCCAACGTCGTTGCACGCCTGCGCCGCGCCCGTGCGCGGTTCGACCGGGTCGAGATCCTCGCCAAGTGGAACGGCGCCGTCGGCAACTACAACGCGCACGTCGCGGCGCTGCCCAACGTCGACTGGCCGGCGGTCAGCCGCCGGTTCGTCGAGTCGCAGGGGCTCGCGTGGAACGAATACTCCACGCAGATCGAGCCGCACGACTGGATAGGCGAATACTGCGACGCGCTCGCGGCTATCAACACCATCCTGATCGACTTCGCGCGCGATGCCTGGGGTTACATCTCGCTCGGCTACCTGCGCCAGCGCGCGGTCGCGGGCGAGGTCGGTTCCTCGACCATGCCGCACAAGATCAACCCGATCGACTTCGAGAACGCCGAGGGCAATCTCGGCATCGCGAATGCGCTGCTGCATCACTTTGCCGCCAAACTACCCATCTCCCGCTGGCAGCGCGACCTCACCGATTCCACCGTATTGCGCAACGTCGGCGTGGCGCTCGCGCACAGCCTCATCGCCTGGAAGGCGCTGCAACGCGGCCTCTCCAAGGTCGCGGCCGATCCGACCCGCATTGCGGTGGACATCGAGCGCGCACACGAGGTGCTCGGAGAAGCGCTGCAGACCGCGCTGCGCGCCGCCGGCGTCCCGAACGGTTACGAACTACTCAAGGATTTCACGCGTGGCACGCAGGTCGATGCCGCCGGCATCGCCGCGTTCATCGACAAACTACCGCTGCCAACGGCCGAACGCGCGCGCCTGCGGGCTCTTGCGCCGCAGCAGTATCTCGGCCTCGCCGCCCAGATGGCCCGTTCGATCTGATCAACTAACACCTGCCGGTTTCTCCTTATGCCGCACCGCAGGCACGACGCGTAAAGTGCGAACCAGCACAC